>Ga0194063_10000036_pt1 | contig 101393 bp, 81 predicted proteins | sample SepL3720m_MetaG_FD_155459 | JGI IMG/M metagenome (GOLD analysis project Ga0194063, IMG submission 155459) | Anoxic zone freshwater microbial communities from boreal shield lake in IISD Experimental Lakes Area, Ontario, Canada - Sep2016-L373-20m | ecosystem: Environmental > Aquatic > Freshwater... | reverse complement strand
CCAAGAAAAAATAAATTGGTTCCAGTTGATGTGCCTTATGTAAATTATTCAACCATTCGTAACTATCAAATGGATCTCGTTGCCAACCTAATAAAACTTTTATTCTCTCAAGTGAGGGCTTTTTTAGGAAGCCTCCTACATTGCGTATCCAACCTTTATGTGTATACGAAAATGCAATATCAATATCATAAGTGGGCAACAACCTGAAAATTGGTTTCCGTGGATTGAAAGCTGGGAAATAGGACTGCAGCCTTGTGCTAAAATGCGATAGCCATACATTAATCAAGGGGACTTGTAGAAATTGTTCACGGAAAGCAAGTGATTGCAAATGACTAAATCTGCCATAGGAATCTTTTTCATGTGGCAAGTATTCTTCATATCGACTTAATAAATAAAAACTAGCTGCCAACAAATCAAAGGAATAATCACTTTGCTCGATACTGTAAAATGCTTTTTGTCCATTAAAATCAAAACAGTCAATAGGTTGATTTTCTATTGTATCCTGAAAAAGCAGTTGTACTGGCCTTATTTGGAAAGCCTTTCCTTCAAAGGATTGGTTACTATAGTTGAACTTCATGCCACTATACTGCATGAAATACTCAGAATCGATTGTTATGGTAAAAGTTAAACCAAGTTGTTCTGCAAAAACAAAGTCACAGATATATTGTAATCTGGCATTGGTAGTATCGCTGTATATCAAAAGCATTTGCACGCAAAATAAAAAAGTCGGGCCAAAGCCGGACTAATTATTAGTAAAGGGTAACAATATAAAATTTCAAGAACATCATTTTTTGAATTGATCCTTCCACATTTGATTAAAAGTTTTGTCACTGAAATGCAAATCAGTCCTGTTTTCCTTCCAGGTTTTGAATAAGCCATTGACAATTTTATTTTTCCATTTTCCGCTGCCCATATTCATCATGCTTCTTCTCAGGCTAGCAATTTTCCATACTTTCCAAGCCATTTTTTCCGAAAAGGAAGCCAATCCCTCTTCCACACTTTCCTTTCTATTATCCAATAACAATTCATGCAGGTTAATTTTTACTGCACATACTTCTGTGCAATTACCACAAAGGGAAGAGGCGTAGCTTAGGTGTTTGAATTCCTCCATCCCCTGTAAATTGGGGGTAATCACGCTTCCAATGGGTCCGCTATAAGTAGCGCCATAGGTATGGCCGCCAATATTTTTGTAAATAGGACAAGCATTCAGACAGGCACCACATCGAATACAATAAAGGCTTTCCCTTTGTTTGGGATTTTTTAAAATATTTGTTCTGCCATTGTCTAACAAAATCACATACATTTCTTCGGGTCCATCCTTTTCATTTTCTTGGCGTGGGCCTGTAAGAATGGTATTATAAACAGTTATTTTTTGACCCGTTCCAAAAGTGGAAAGCAGTGGCCAAAATAATCCCAAATCAGTAATAGAGGGAATCATTTTTTCAATACCTACAATTGCAATATGCGTTTTTGGAAAAGAGCAACTTAATCGGGCATTGCCTTCATTTTCGGTGACAGCAATTCCGCCAATATCACTGATGATAAAATTAGCGCCAGTAACACCAATTTCTGCTTGCACATATTTTTCACGAAGAATAGCCCTCGCTTTTAAGGTTAATTGTTCTGGACTAAATTGAAGCGGAGTGCCTAATTTTTCATGAAACAATTTGGCTACATCTTCTTTGCTTTTGTGCATGGCAGGCGTTACAATATGATAAGGAGCCTCGCCATCGAGTTGTTGAATGTATTCCCCCAAATCAGTTTCTATGCTTTCAATTCCATTCTGCTCCAACGCCTTGTTTAGGTGAATTTCTTCTGTCACCATGCTTTTGCTTTTTACCAGGGTCTTGCATTTTTTCTCGACACAGATTTTCAGGATTTCTTCAATTGCCTGCTCACTGTTCTCTGCCCAAATTACTTTTCCCCCTCTTTTGGTAAAATTTAATTCAAATTCTTCTAGTTGTTGATCCAAAGTTTCAATGGCTCGCCATTTTATATTCTTCGCTCTTTCTCTTGCCAGGTGAAGGTCTTCAAATTGTTCTTTGCCTTTAGGAACGGCAGTATTGTATTTGCCAATATTGAAATTGATTTTTCTGCGATGCTCTAGATCGGCTGCTTTGATGGTGCTTTTGGCTATAAAGGAACTTGCTTGTTCTGACATGACTATTTTACTTGGGAATATTTGCTAAGTTATATCAATTGAAATTGTAAAAGAACGGATTTTTATCCTTTCTTACTGAAGTTTTGTTAGTATGCCAGTCTGGTAACTTACCACGGGATAACTATCCACAAAAGGGGTTTCTTCTGTTCCTTTTCCACTCTGTTTTTTATTATTCATTTTTATGCTAAAAAATTCTACTCGCATTTTTCCATTTTCTACTACATAGTTATCTACAATGGTATTGTCATTTACAGTAAATGCACCGTGCATTGCGTTTCCGTGAACATAGCTGTCTAATAAAATGCCATCATTTTCATCAACTACCCAATGGCCTTTCGCAGTATCTACTGGCTTTAAAATATAGGGTCGTTTGTCTTTATTGTCATCTCCATAAATGATTTGCCATGTATACTGGCCAATGCTATCTGTGGGTTGTATTTTCAATTGCATGCTGAATTGTTGGCTGGGCTTACCATTCCTTCTCCATTCAATTTGTCCCTTCCAATTGCCAATAAAATCTATGGGAAATTGCTTTGCTTGGCTCAGGCTATTAATGGATTTTTTATGTAGTGGCTGCTTTGCTTTTTGCGAAAAGCAAGTAAAAAATAACAGGCTACCAATAAGGCAGGTAAATAAATATTTATTCATGCTGCAAAGATACTTTGGGCTATTTAATGGAGCATGTATTTGCTATAGTAATTTTGTAAAAAAGGGGGAAGGGCATGCGTATTCATCTTTCCAATAATTCAATTTGGGCATAGGAGGCTTTGCGTGATTGGTTTTATTTATTCAAAAAAGTAAAGAAAAGATTTAGATTTGTTGGGAGGTAACAATCAGCCCTTGCTAAACCGAATCGGTTGAATTAAAATCCCTCTTACGATATGCACGCTTATATTCTGGCCCTTGATCAGGGCACTACCAGTAGTAGGTCAATTATTTTCAATCAATCTGGTACAGTCATTTCTCTGGCACAAAAAGAGTTTACACAGTTTTTTCCTCAACCAGGATGGGTAGAGCATGATCCGCTTGAAATATGGGAGACTCAATTGGCTACCGCCAAAGAAGCCTTACAAAAGGCAAATATTACCGCTGCTGAAATTGCTGCCATTGGAATTACCAACCAACGAGAAACCACTGTTGTTTGGGATCGGCAAACTGGTCAACCTATCTACAATGCCATTGTTTGGCAAGATAGAAGAACTGCGGAATTTTGTGATGAACTGAAGGAAAAAGGCTTGGATAAAATAATTGTAGAAAAAACTGGTCTTGTTACGGATGCTTATTTCAGTGGTACCAAACTAAAATGGATTTTAGATAATGTTGAAGGGGCAAGGGAAAAAGCCTCCAATGGCAGACTTTGTTTTGGCACCATTGATACTTGGCTACTTTGGAATTTAACCAAGGGGCAAGTACATGCTACTGACGTGAGTAATGCCAGCAGAACCATGCTATGTAATATTGATACTTGTGAGTGGGATGGTGAATTGCAAGATATATTAAACATACCTGGAAATATTTTGCCTCAAATTAAAAGCAGTAGTGAAGTATTTGGGTATACCGATTTATTCGATCCTAACCATTCGATTCCTATCGCGGGGATTGCTGGTGATCAACAAGCTGCCTTATTTGGTCAACTATGCACCGAACCAGGCATGGTAAAAAATACCTATGGTACTGGCTGCTTTATGTTGATGAATACTGGTGAAAAAAGAATTGTATCTCATAATAATTTACTTACAACGGTAGCTTGGAAAATCAATGGCGTTACGCAGTATGCTTTGGAAGGCAGTGTGTTTATTGCAGGCGCAGTAGTGCAATGGTTACGAGATGGGTTGGGTATTATTCAACAAGCTGCTGAAGTAGAAATATTAGCTAAACAAGTTGATAGCAATGAAGGCGTTTATGTAGTACCAGCGTTTGCTGGTTTGGGTGCACCTTGGTGGAATCAACATGCAAGAGGTACCATAACTGGGCTTACCAGAGGAACCAACAGAGCTCATATTGCTCGAGCAGCACTAGAAAGTATTGCTTATCAAACCATGGATGTATTAAAGGCCATGGAAGCAGATAGCGGAATTCTTATTAAAGAATTGCGGGTAGATGGCGGCGCTACCGGAAATGATTTACTCATGCAGTTTCAAAGTGATGTACTCAACACCAATGTGGTCAGGCCTATTATAACAGAAACTACTGCTTTAGGAGCTGCTTATTTAGCGGGATTAGCGGTCGGCTTTTGGCCGAGCGTGGATGCTATTAGCGAACAATGGCAGGTAGATCGGGCATTCTCTTCCACAATAGACGCGCATACTAGAGAAGCCCTCACTAAAGGATGGCACCAGGCGGTACAGGCTTCGCTCGCTATTGCGTAACGATTATCAATACACGAAAAAAATAATTACTTAATTAAAATTTAAATCATGTCTCCATTTATTGCAGAATTACTGGGTACCCTTTTTTTGATACTATTAGGCAATGGAGTTGTGGCCAATGTAGTATTAAGTCAATCCAAGGGTAGTGGCGGCGGTTGGATAGTAATTGCTTTTGGTTGGGCGATGGCTGTTTTTGTAGGCGTATATGTGGCCACACATGGTAGTGCTGCACATTTAAATCCGGCAGTAACCATTGCCATGGCTGCTTTCAACGGATTTCCCTGGGCTGATGTGCCCATTTATTTGGCTGGTCAATTAATTGGAGCAATGGCTGGTTCCTGCCTAGTATGGTTAACCTATCGGCAGCATTTCGATGCTACTGCTGATGCAGGATTGCAACAAGCTTGTTTTTGTACTGCACCCGCCATACCAAACAAGTTCTATAATTTTATTTCAGAAATGATTGGTACAATGGTATTGCTATTGGGTGTATTATTCATGACCAAATCGGCCAATTCATTGGGTACTTTAGATGCACTGCCTGTAGGTTTATTGGTGCTTGCGATTGGTTTATCCTTAGGCGGACCAACTGGTTATGCTATTAATCCTGCAAGGGATCTAGGCCCTAGAATAATGCATGCTATCTTACCAATGAAAAATAAAGGAGACAGCAATTGGGGATATAGCTGGGTGCCCGTTATTGCACCAATAGTGGGGGCATTACTAGCCGTTTGGCTGTATAAAAATGTATTGGTAGGATAAAATTGCTAAAGCACTATTTGATTACTCCCAATGATTTTCCCACCTTGGTAAAAGCAGCAATGGCTTTATCAAGATGTGCTTGATTATGTGCAGCACTTAATTGTACTCTAATTCTGGCTTTTCCTTTTGCAACCACTGGAAAAAAGAAGCCAACAGCATAAATGCCTTCTTCTAAAAGGGCAGCAGCAAATTGTTGTGCGATAACCGCCTCATACAACATAATTGGCACAATGGGATGGTCACCTGCTTTGATATCAAAACCAGCTTCCGTCATCTTAGTTCTAAAATAACGAGTATTGAATTCTAATTGATCTCTGAGGTCGGTCGTTTCACTAAGCATATCTAATACAGCAATGCTTGCACCAACAATACTGGGGGCTAGGGTATTTGAAAACAAATAGGGCCTGCTTCTTTGACGTAATATTTCAATGATTTCTTTTTTTCCAGCAGTAAAACCACCACTGGCACCACCCAATGCCTTGCCCAAGGTGCCGGTAATGATATCAATTCTTCCCATCACTCCACGGTATTCATGGGTGCCTCTTCCTGTTTTACCTAGGAATCCAGAAGAATGACATTCATCAATCATAACAATGGCATCATACTGATCGGCTAAATCACAAATTTTATCTAATTGCGCAATGGTGCCATCCATACTAAAACTTCCATCAGTAACAATGATCCTGCTTCTTAGATGGGCGGTTTCTTTTAATTTATTTTCGAGGTCAAGCATATCATTGTGCTCATAGCGATAGCGCTGGGCCTTGCACAAACGAACACCATCAATAATACTGGCATGATTCAATGCATCACTGATAATTGCGTCTTCTTCTCCAAACAATGGCTCAAATACACCGCCATTGGCATCAAAGGCTGCAGCATATAAAATAGTATCTTCTGTTCCTAAAAAGGCAGCAATCTTTTGCTCCAATTCTTTATGTATATCCTGTGTACCACAAATAAATCGAACACTGCTCATGCCATAACCCCTGTAGTCGATGTATTTTTTAGCGGCCTCAATTACCTTAGGGTGAGCCGAAAGGCCGAGATAATTGTTGGCGCAGAAATTTAAAACTGTCTTGCCATTTACAGTAATTTCAGGTCCTTGGGCACTTTCAATGATGCGTTCTTTTTTGAAGAGGCCATTGGCTTCTATTTCTTTTAATTCAGTTGCAATGCGTTCGGAAAATTTTTGATTCATATGTAGGAATATTAATGCACAAATTTAGGTGAATTGCAAATTGCAGCCGAGTTTGTACAAATAAAAAAGGGGCCAGCCCCTAACGCCGACCCCTAACTTACACATGAATCTACCTTACTGTTTTACAATTCTTTCAGTTTGAATTTCATTGTTACTGAAGAATGATAAGATGTATAAACCACCTGGTTGGTTGCTTATATTAATTTTATTAATTCCTTTGCTAGCGCTACCGCTATTAATTATTTTTCCATTCATATCGCTTAAGCGATATTGGTAATTGGCAGAAGCATTTACCGTAATGTCGTTTTGTACTAGTGTTGATACATTGAAAGCTTTTTCAGCTTTACCGCTTGCACGCAATGCAACTGTGTTTGAATAAACTACTTGATTTAATACAGAAGTTACTTTCAATCTATACAATAGGGTATTGCTATTATATGGCTGATAAGAAAAGTTCTTTGCGCTGGCATCTACGGTGAGGAGTGGTTTGAAATTGTTGACATCTGTTGCCACTTCAAGCACAATATTTTTAATAGGCTCGTCTGCAACAATATTCCAATTTAAGTTGTGTTTGTTTTTATCATTGTTGCCTTTCAGACTTACATCATGAATAGGCAATAATCCAGTAAATCCAGTGATGCTATATGAACCTAAGCTTCCATATTCACTTGTATTAGAGTTTCCACCACCATCTACTTTCATATAGTAGGTGCCTGCAGATAAAGCAGTATCTATAGAAACGCTCATAGCGGCAGCATTGTCGTAGGTACGAATTAATGTACCTGCAGTATTAAACAGCGTAACTTTCACATCCAGATTAGCTCCTGCTGAATTGGCAGCAACACTAAATGGGTTAATGTTTAAATGCAAATTAGCGCTCTGAGCGAATACAATTCTAAATGCATCTTTATCTGTAGTAGTACTGATAACAGCACTTACATTCAGATTAGTGAAGTTGAGCGCATAGGTACTGGCATTGAGTGTTTCGGTATAATCATCTACTCTATATGTAAAACCATTACTAGTAGTAATTAAACTCAGATTATCTTGTGTGCTGGTGCAACCATATTGTGTTGGACCATCATTCCATCCAGTCATATTTCTGTAGTAGCTATTGCCCATTACAGGGGCCCAAGCAATTTCACCAGCGCCCACACCAGTATTATAGTATTCTAATGGATTAATACAATCGCCAGTAGCAAATTTTGATTGGTGAGACAAATTCAGTGTATGACCCGTTTCATGACTACAGCATTCGGCCACCATCTTTGGGATAATTGGACCACCAACCGGTAGTTTATCTGTGAATGCGAAACCAGGTGTATCATCTCCCCATGTAAAAGAACCTAGATAAGAAATACCACCAACACCAGGATACCAACTGCTAGTTGGGGTGACAATGATTCTAATTCTCTGTGTTATGGGAGCTGATAAATATTTAGTTGAATCAGTAGTAACGTTTACATTAAACGGACGGAAATCTTCTGACACACGATTGAATACTTCTGTAATTTCAAGATCGGTCATAGGAGCCGCACTACAAGCCAAAGGATTACCACCATTCCAAACGGAGCTTACAACGTAATGTCCGTCGAAGTCAAGAAAAACAACATAATTGGAACTGGGATAACTGCTTAATTTGGGAACACTGAATGCTTGAAAACTGAATAGCATCAGTATCAGTGATAGGTAAAGAGTAAGTGGTTTTTTCATTTTATAATATTTAGGGGATATTGGAAGAAAGAAAAATGAAATTATATTTTATTTATTGATGAGCACAGGTTTGAACCACACGCTCGGTTTCGATTTTAATAAGTTGATAATTACCTGTAGCATCCTGCTTCAATTCATACATGTCGGAATAATCAAAATGAATGATACGTCCTACATAAGTAATCGTATTGTCGTCATTGGTTCTTTTAGACAAACTAAAAATGGCATTATTAAAGAATGGGGATTTGATAACTAAGCTTTGCAGGTTACTATATTTTACTAGGTTGGAACTTACAGTACCAGGAAAGCTGAAATTAGTAGACAATGCGAGGTTAATATTCTGGCCCTGTGCAATGGTAAATGCTCTTGCCAATTCAGTACTGGAGCAATTAATAACAGCAGCGAAATTATTAAACAGGGAAGGCTTGGTTGAAATGGGTTGCGCCTGACTTGAAGTATTCAAAGCTGTCAACAAGAATGCAAATGCGCAAACAGTTAGGCGTTTCATGATGCCGGATTTTAGTTTTTTTAGAATTTTGGATTGTAGAGCCGAGGCTCCACACAAATATAAACGCATTCGGGAATCCGATATTGTGTAAAACTAAAAAAAGACCAGTTCAATAGGAAAAAACAAGAAAATATTACAGACGGGGTAGTACAACTACTACGTAAGCTTACTAATATTGGCCAGTGCTGAGCATAACAAGGGTGCAAGCTTCCAAGGATTCAATTCCATTTTTTTGGGCAAGTGCCAATAATTCATCATTTTCTGTGCCCGGATTAAAGATAATTCTTTTGGGAGCTAAGGATAGAATGTAGTCGTAATATTGTTTTTGAAAACCTGCGTTTAAATAAAGGCTGATAGTGTCAATATTTTCAAAAGAAATTTTTTCGGTTTCAATAATGGTATCATCAATCTTGCCTTTTTTAGTGCCAATGGCAACTACAGGATATCCTTTTGAGGTTAATTTTTTTACTGCCAAATAACTATAGCGAGCTGGATTTTCAGAAGCGCCTATTACCAAGGTTTTTTTCATGCTATTTTTTTGTTATTCTATAAATCTAGCTTTAATGGATGAATCTGGAATCATACATTGCTCTCTTACGCCAAACCAACGATATCTATTTTTTGCGATCCAATCATAAAAAAAATCCCTAATAAATGGAGGTACTATAATAAATGCATAAAGCAAAGGCCATCCTCTCCTTAAGTGTTTACATACTTGTAGTGCGGCAGTTGATTTAGTAAAAGCTTTTCCCTTATTAATAAACACAATACTATCTATTTTGTTGGGGAGCAATTGATATTGCAGCAATAGACTTTGTGCTACTTCACTTTGTAAGGGCGCAAAGCGAATATTTGCCAGATGATTCCGTTTAAGGACAAATTGTACAGCTCTATTGCAAAAATTGCAAACGCCGTCAAATAGCAGAATAGGGGCAGTTTCCATTATTTAAACATTTTTAGTGCTAGATTGGCAAACCAGGTTTCCTCAGATTTGATTACGGTATTAAGCATATTATCAGCTTGGTTGCCAAATTTTCGAATTCCCGTTCCTGTTGTTTCTTTTGTAGGGCAGTCCCCCTCCATTCAAATCGGGGATATTCATATTTATATTTCCCCTGCTAATACGGTGTTGCTTCATCAGGTCGTCTTGTGTGATGGGAAAAGGACTTACTAATAAAAGTGCATGTATTTGAGCCATGGTTGTATTGATGCCCCATTGGCAATCCCAAGCACCCCAACTACAAATAAACTGCTGCTTGGCTTCTGATAATTTCATTTTTCCATATTGTCCACTAAAGGTAAGTATGTTTTGAAATTTTCAAAATATATTGAAAATATAATAAGGTAGTAAATTGCCGGATTGGCGAAGGGAGTTATTTTCTTTTGGAGGTGAGCCATAAAAAAAGCAATATCGCCAGTGCAGCCAATCCGATGTATTGGGTGTTCATGCCAATGGTTAATGCTTTAGCGGCATAGGGTTGGTGGGTGATGCGTGCCCAAGCAGCAAAAAAAGTGATTCCTAAGGCAATAAGGGCAACGCTTCCGAGTAAAATGAATTTAGTTTTCATGTGATTTATACTGTTGCATAAAAAAGCGTTCGACGCATACGAACGCTTTGAAGGAATAACCAGCATTTGCGTATTATACCAAAAGGGTAACTGGTTGTTCTAAATATTTTTTTAAGGTTTGAAGGAAGGAAGCACCCACTGCTCCATCCACACTGCGATGATCGCAGCTTAAAGTAAGCATCATTACATTGGTAGTGGTGAATGCCTCTCCTTTTTTCACAACAATTTCTTTGATTCTACCCACCGCTAAAATGGCGCTATCGGGTGGATTGATGATGGCAGTAAATGATTCAATGTCCATCATACCCAAATTAGAAATAGTAAAAGTATTTCCACTGAATTCGGCAGGTTGCAATTTTTTATCCTTGGCCTTGCCATAAAGATCCTTGGCTTCAGCAGCAATTTGCGATAAAGATTTTTGGTCGGCGAATTTGATAACAGGAACGATTAATCCATCTGGCATTGCCACCGCACTTCCAATATGAATATGATGATTCTGACGAATAAAGTCACCCATCCAACTACTATTTACATCAGGATGTAGGCGCAAAGCATGTGCTGCAGCCTTGATGATGATATCATTGAAAGAAATTTTAACCGGACTTACTGCATTGATAGCTGTACGAGCCTCCATTGCATTGTCCATATTAATTTCCATTGTCAAATAAAAATGCGGCGCACTGAATTTACTTTCACCCAATCTTCTTGCAATCACTTTGCGCATCTGTGTCAATGGAATATCAGTATGTCCTTCTCCCTGTGCTATACTAGCTGGTACAAAAGGAGTTGCTACTTTATTTGCACTGCTTACTGAAGTATTGCCAGGAACAAAATCGAAAATATCTTTTTTAGTAATTCTGCCACCATCGCCACTACCGTTAATCTGGTTAAGATCAATGCCTTTATCTGCAGCTAATTTTTTTGCAAGGGGAGAGGCTTTTACACGTTGGTCGCTGCTGCCACCAATGTTGGTATTTGTTGTTGCTGGATTGGCACTAGCAGTAGTATTGCTGATTGCAGCAGTAGTTGCTATGGTTTGATTAGCACCTGATTTTTCTGCAGCAATATAGGCGCTTACATCTGTTCCAACTTTTCCAACGATGGCAATAATCTCATTGATTTTTGCAGCAGCACCTGCTTCTACACCTCTATATAATAAAGTACCTTCTTCATAGCCTACTACTTCCATAGTAGCTTTATCCGTTTCCACATCAGCTAACACATCATCTGATTTAACAAAATCGCCTAAGTTTTTATGCCAACTTATAATTTTGCCTTCTGTCATGGTATCACTCAACAAGGGCATTCTAATTTCTTTGGCTCCTGCTGGCAATGCAATTTTTTCGCTTGTATTTGTTGCAATCGGCGTACTCGCTACGGGTTCATTTACTGCTGCAGGGGTATTGTTGCTGCCAGACAATAAACTGGTATAATCTTCTCCCTCTTTTCCTACCACCGCCAATATGCCATCCACAGGCACTGATTTACCTTTTTCTACACCTAAGTATAATAATGTTCCTTCATTATAACTTTCCAATTCCATAGTGGCCTTGTCGGTTTCTACCTCTGCCAATAGATCACCTGGTTTTATTTTATCGCCCACTTTTTTATGCCATGCCACAATCACTGCTTCTGTCATCGTATCGCTCATCCTGGGCATTCTAATCACTTCAGCCATAGTATAAAATTTCTTATTTGTTAAATGAGTCGTGAAATTACGTCAAAATGAGGAAAAAAGGGAGGAGAGTTTAATAATCTAGTTCCAGCCTCAGCCTGTCTTTTAGTTCCTTTACCAGGGGGTATTCTTCGATCATTTTTAAAAACTGCTCTTTTGAATTCAGGCTTCTTTCTACCGGCTCCGTGTTCAACTCCTTTTCCTCTACTTCTACTGAATAGGTAAGTAGTTTATTGCCAAAATATTGCTGAAAATGTTCAATCAATCCAGCCCTTTCTTGTTCAATAAATTTTTGTTGAAAAATCGAATTGGTGATAATCGTAATGGAAATTTCACTTGTAATTTGTAGCTCCGCTGCTTTAAAATTGGTGACAGCCGAATGGTTTTTTCTTTCTACCAACTGCTCAATAAATAAACCCCATGCTCGGTGTAATTCTTCTTCCGTCAGTGGCTTTGTGCGTACATCAGTTTGAGAAAGTTGCCGGCTTACCTGTTCGCGTATCGTTTGCAGGGATGCAATGCCTTTGGCCTTACCTGTGGATCCAGTAGCCATTGCAGGAGTATCCTTCTTTTTAGGTGAAAGGGGAGCTTCGGTTTGCTCTATTATCAATTTTGCCTCTTGTTGAACCGTGGCAGTCGTGAAATTAGTTGAAGGAGTTTTGGGGTTTTCTTTGATGGCTACTATTGGAAGTGCTCTAAATGCGACCGACTTTGACTCAATTAGTTTTTTTTTTGCTGGCAAACCGCCATCTGCTAATAATTCAATGGCCTGGTGCAGGTAGCATAGTTTAATAAGGCACAATTCAACATGCAAACGTTTGTTCCTGGCTTGCTTATATTGAATGGTGAACTCATTCAGTATATTCAGTGCTGCTACCAGCCAACCAAGATTCAATTGTTGCGCACTTTGCAAATATTTTTGTTTGAAATCATCGGCTACTTCGAGTAACATCGCTGCTTTTGCATCTTTACTCACCAATAAATTTCGAATGAATTCTGCAAAGCCTTCTAATAAAGTATCGCCTTCAAACCCCTTTTGATTGATGGTATCAAATAACAAAAGTGCTTCACTTAATTGTTGCTGCTGCATGAAATCTAGCAACTTGAAAAAATAATCTTCATCTAGAATATTCAGGTGTTCTAGTGTATTACTATACGTTAGTGTGCCATTGGTGAAGCTGACAATTTTGTCTAGGATGCTGAGTGAGTCACGCATACAGCCTTCACTTTTTTGGGCAATGATGTGTAGGGCTGCTTTTTCCGCTTCAATATGTTCTTTTTTGCAAATTTCTTGCAAGTGCAGTACGGTATCATTATTGGTGATGCGCTTGAAATCGAAAATCTGGCAACGACTTAGTATCGTTGGCAGTATTTTATGTTTTTCGGTGGTAGCTAGAATAAAGATGGCATAGGGTGGTGGCTCTTCCAATGTTTTCAAAAATGCATTGAAAGCAGAGGAGCTGAGCATGTGTACCTCATCCACAATATATACTTTGTACCTGCCTGCTTGTGGGGCAAACCGCACTTGTTCAACCAGGGTACGAATATCATCTACACTATTATTGCTGGCGGCATCTAATTCGTGAATATTCAAAGAGCTGCCAGCATCAAAGGAAACACAACTGACACAGGTATTACAAGCTTCCCCATCGGGCGTTTTGTTTTCGCAATTGATGGTTTTCGCCAATATACGGGCACAGGTTGTTTTGCCAACTCCCCTCGGACCACAAAACAAAAAAGCATGTGCTAATTGATTGTTTAAAATTGCATTTTTGAGGGTAGTGGTTATATGCTGCTGTCCTACAACAGTAGAGAAATTTTGAGGACGGTATTTTCTAGCCGAAACAATAAAGTTTTCCATTCCACCAATCCGCTTTGGGCGGAGCATTTTCTAAATGAGTATTAAATTGTACAGAGGCAAATCTAAAATCTAAAATTAAGAATCTCAAATTAATATCGGGTGTCGCTTAAATTCTCTGTTTGGGTCGAATAAAAAGCGGTAAGTGCTGAGTACTCTGCTGCGGTGCGTTTCCCCTATATTATCCGCAATATTGAGCATTTTAGGATTAAAATCGCCAATCCATTGCATTTCATATTTTTCGTAATAGGGTTTCTTTTTGCGTTGAATAACCTTAGCGGCTTCAGCGATAATATAGGAATCAACTCCTTTTCCCTGCCATTCGGGCACTACGCCAAAAACCAGTCCGACGAATTTATCATTGGGCTGAAACCGCTTCAACCATAGAAATTTAAGTTTTTGTAAGAGTCCAAATTTCCCTTTCAAATGCTTGAACCATTGATTCAGGTCTGGTAAATTAATGAACATCGCTACCGGCTCCTCTTTATAATAGGCAAACCAGATGATTTTTTCATCCATTACTGGTTTCATTTTTTTGAACATGAGCAAGACCTGCTTTAGTTCAATTTGTTTTAAGCCACCATGCCCTGCCCAGGCTTTATTATACACGATCGAAAAATCCTTGGCATATTTTTCCAGCTTATTTTTTTGAATCATGGAGGATGTAAATCCCCCCATTTTTTCTATCAATGCGTGTCTTTCCCAGACCTTGGCAATTATAGGCGCCTGTGGAATCATGCCAAAACAAATCTGGTGGTAGAATGCTTGGAATCCATAATGCTCTAACAATTTTACATAATAAGGAGGATTATAGTTCATACAATACAAAGGCTCAAAAAAGCCTTGCGTAACGAGGCCCCACCAACGATCTCTTTCACCAAAATTGATGGGCCCATCCATGCATTCCATGCCTTTACTGGTCAACCAATTTTTTGCAGTATCCAATAGTAAATTGGCGGCGTCTTGGTTGTCGATGCATTCAAAAAAGCCAAAGCCGCCTGCTGGCACTTCGTCCCCTTTGTTCTTGTATTTTTTATTAATAAAGGTGGCAATCCGGCCTATTAATTTACCTGACTCATCTTTCAACAGCCATCGTTCAATTTCGCCAAAGCGAAATGTTTTATTTTTATTTTTATCAAAAACATCGTGAATATCTTTATCAAGTGGTCGAATCCAGTTGGGGTCATTCTTATATAACTCAACAGCTACTTTTATAAAATCAGCTGACTGTGCAGGGGTATTGATGGGTATGAGTTGCATAATAAAATTTACGTTGACAAAAGTAACCAAATATTAAAAAGCGAAGGAAGAAATAGCGAATGATATATTTAAGCCTCTTTTATTATTGCGAATAAAAAAAGGAGAACAATGGTTGTTCTCCTTTTACCTATAATTTGTTTGAAATTATCTTACAATTCCCATCTTGGCTTCGATACTTAAAGTAGCATGTGGTACTGCCTTCAGCCTTGCTTTGTCTATCAATTTGCCGGTCACCCTACAAATACCATAGGTTTTGTTTTCAATGCGCATGATGGCTTTTTCCAGATGATCGATAAAGGTAATTTGACGACTGGCCATTTGGCTCAATTGCTCTCTTTCCATACTCAGACTGCCATCTTCCATGGTCATATAACGATTGTCTGTTTCATCACCACCCATTTCATCTTTGCGAGTAATCAGACCTTGCAAATAATTCAACTCTTTTTTGGCAGATTCCAGTTTGCGTTGAATGAGTTCTTTAAATTCATTCAAATCGGAATCACTGTACCTTACAATAGGGGCCCCAGCATCATATTTGGGCAGATCCAATACAGAGCGAGTAAAATCAGGTTGATAGCTACGACTGGTTTTGGTAGTTATTTTTGGCAGTACAATCGGTTTGGATTTCTGCAATTTTTCTTCTTTGGCTTTAAATGCTTTCATTGCCGACTTCAAATCGGATGCTGCAGGGGCCTGTTTCTTTTCTTCTTTTTTCGGCATGGGCTTTGGTTCCGGTTTTTTTATAACTACCGGCTTTTTTGCTACTGGTTTTGCAGGCGCTTTGACTGCTTTTTTTACAGGCTTTACTACTTTTACAGGCGCTTTCTTTTTGGGAGCTGGTTTAGGAGCAGGCTTACTAACTTTAGCAGGCTTTGCCTTCTTTACTGGCTTTGGAGCAGGCTTTTTTGCAGCAGGTTTTTTAGCTGGGGCCTTGGCTGGGACAGCTTTTTTAACTGGTTTAGATGGTTTGACCGGCTTTTTTTGGGCAGGTTTAGCAGCTGGTTTGGCTGCTTTTTTCTTTGTTGCCATACTACTCTCCTTTTTTTATAACGTTCACGTTTACAATGACTTCATTCACTTCGATTTCTATTCCTCCATTTATTTGGCTAAAAAATGCAAGCGAATCAGCCAAAATTTCGCGGCAAATATAGGTTTTATATTCATTTAATGATGGTTGCAGCCCCGCATTTTCAGATACTTCCACGATTATTCTGTCTGTTAACTCAAATCCCTGATCTTTTCGGATGTTCTGAATTTTGTTCACAAACTCCCTTGCATCCCCTTCTTTTTTTAATTGTTCAGAAATACTAATGTCTAATGCTACTGTCAGATTTCCCTTGGCGGCAACTTCAAATCCGGGTATTTCATCAGTAGTTATTTCAAGGTCTTCTGCAGTTATATAAAGTGGCGTTTCACCTGCTGCAACAGCTGATGGATTAAGTAGGTATTCGCCTTCCATCACTTTGTCAATGGCTGCATTGTCGAATAAAGCTATTTGTTCGGCTGCCCATTTCATTTTTGGCCCCAATTTTTTTCCTAGGGTCTTAAAATTGGCTTTTGCCTTTTTCTTGATGAAATCATTTTCTGCTCCTAATACATCTACTTCTTTAATATTGGTTTCGGCTTTAATAATTTCTTCTACTTGCTTTATTTTTTCTGCCATATCTGCATCAAGGGCAGGAATAAATACTTTTTGAAGCGGCTGACGTACTTTGATACTCACTTTTTTGCGAAGCGATAAGATCAGTGAAGAAGCGTCCTGCGCTAGTTGCATTCTTTTTTCCAGATTGGCATCAATTATATCCTCATTTGCTTTTGGATAATCGGCATGGTGCACTGAAGCATGTATATATTTTGCTGATACTTCGTTCAAATTGCAGAATAACCAATCGGCGAAGAAAGGTGCAATTGGTGCCATCAGTAGACTTAAAGTTTCAAGACATTCATAGAGTGTTTGAAAAGCACAAACTTTATCATGCTCATATTCACCTTTCCAAAAACGTCTGCGACAAAGCCTAACATACCAGTTACTCAACATGCTATCTACAAAATCTTCAATAGCCCTTCCTGCCTGAGTAGGTTCATAGTCATCAAAATTGGCCGTTACATTTTTTATTAGGCTATTCAATGAAGATAAAATCCACTGATCGATTTCGGGGCGGTCTTTTACAGGGATATAGGCTTCTTTAAAAGCAAATCCATCCACATTGGCATAGAGCGCAAAGAACTGGTAGGTATTATACAGTGTTCCGAAAAATTTGCGTTGAACTTCTTTAATGCCTTCATTGTCGAATTTTAAACTATCCCATGGACTAGCATTAGTAATTAGGTACCATCGGGTGGCATCAGCCCCAAATTGCGCAATGGTTTCAAATGGATCCACCACATTTCCCAAGCGCTTACTCATCTTATTGCCACTCTTATCCAATACAAGACCATTGCTTACTACAGTTTTGTAGGCCACTGAATCAAAAAGTAATACGCCGAGTGCATGAAGGGTATAAAACCATCCGCGAGTTTGGTCAACACCTTCTGCAATAAAATCTGCTGGGAAGGATTGTTTAAATGTTTCCTTGTTTTCAAAAGGGAAATGCCATTGTGCATAAGGCATTGCACCACTGTCGAACCAAACATCAATTAAATCAGCCACTCTTTTCATTTGCTGACCAGCATCCGACAGCAAAATGATATCATCTACAAAAGGTTTATGTAGGTCTAGGTCGGTGTCCATCATTTGTACAACCGATGGATTGTTGAGGGCCACTGCTTTGGCGACTTCCGATTTTAATTCTGCAATACTACCGATGCATTTTTGTTCGGTTCCGTCTTCGGTTTTCCAGATAGGCAAAGGAGTGCCCCAGAAGCGGCTGCGACTTAAATTCCAATCCACCATATTCTCAAGCCAGTTGCCGAACCTTCCAGTGCCGGTAGCGGCTGGTTTCCAATTGATGGTTTTATTCAATTCTATCATACGGTCCTTTACAGCAGTCGTTTTGATAAACCAAGCGTCAAGTGGGTAATAAATAATAGGTTTGTCTGTACGCCAGCAATGCGGATAACTATGCTCGTATTTCTCTACTTTGAAAGCCCTGTTTTCTAATTTTAATTTTACTGCGATGTCGATATTTACATCTACATAGTCTTTCTCGTCCTTATAATTTTTTACATAGCGACCACTGAATTCACCTGTGCCTTCAATGAATTTTCCTTCTTTATCAACTAAGGTTAATATGCCTAAGTTATTTTTTTGTCCTACTCTAAAATCATCTGCACCAAAAGCAGGAGCTGTATGTACAATCCCGGTGCCATCTTCGGTGGTTACAAAATCTCCAGTGATAACACGGAAGGGGTTGGCGTTGGGACTAATTTCAAGAATAGTGTCGAGGTTGTTAGAAGCAAAGGGCAATAATGGTTGGTAATAAAGTCCTTCTAAATCTTTGCCCGTAAATGACGCAATGATTTTCCAAGGGATTAGTTTATCGCCTTCTTTATAATCTTGTAAAGCAATTTGATCTGCTTCGGCTTTAAAATATTTTGAAACTAGTTGTTTTGCTAAAATCAAGCTCACAGGTAAGCCCGTATATGGGTTGAAGGATTTTACCAATACATATTCAATAGAGGGTCCAACCGTTAATCCCAGATTGGAAGGAAGTGTCCAGGGGGTGGTGGTCCATGCCAAGAAAAAAACATCACCCGTAGGCTCTTGCTCTTTGTTTTCTATAGAAGCATTCAGCAGCTTTGTAAAAAGAGAATGTGTTGTATTAGGGTTGTTGTCATTTTGCAATGCCAATTGAAACATGACCGTTGCACTCGTATCCTTCACCTCTTTATAAGTGCCGGGTTGGTTTAATTCATGACTCGATAAACCGGTTCCAGCTGCGGGCGAATAGGGCTGAATGCTTACGCTTTCATAGAGGTATCCCTTTTTGTACAATTCACTCAGGCACCACCAAAGCGTTTCAATATAATTATTTTCAAAAGTGATATAGGGTTTATTAAGATCTACCCAGTAGCCCATTTTTTGAGTGATATCATCCCATTTATCTTTGAAGCGCATGACCACTTCCCTGCATTTTTTATTGTAGTCTTCAACGGATATTTTTTTGCCGATATCTTCTTTGGTAATACCCAATTCTTTTTCTACACCCAATTCAACAGGCAATCCATGAGTGTCCCAGCCACCTTTTCTATTGACTTGAAAGCCTTGCATGGTTTTGTATCGACAAACCAAATCTTTTAAAGTGCGACTAATCACATGGTGAATACCTGGCATGCCATTAGCACTAGGAGGGCCCTCATAAAATACAAAGGGAGTATGGCCATCTCTTAGCGACACACTTTTTTCGAAGGCCTGCGAATGATTCCATTTAGCCAAAATTTCCTCCCCGATGGAGGGCAGGTTCAGTTGATTGTATTCTTTGTATTTACCGGACATGTTTTCCTTACTTCTTAGTGTAAAATGTTGGCAAAGTTAGTTAAATCAGCTTTTCTATTCACATTTAATAACGGCTTTCAAAGCCAAATTGTAACTTTGAAACAAACTGATGAGTTGGGCAACATTTTGATCTTGGAAGTTGTCTCTATAGTTCCGAATGCATAAATACTTATTCATTATTGCTTTATTACTGGCTTCGATAGCCAGGGCTGACACCTTTGTGGTAACAGATCCGCGTGACCTTACCAGTGCAGGTACTTTACGCTGGGCCTTACAGAGTGCCAAGGACAACGGCAATCAACCAACATGGGATACGATTCGATTCAGTATTCCCAGCGGCGCTGCGGCAGCCCGGGCCATTCAGATTTTATCCCAATTGCCACTCGTTTCTTCCTATCTCGTAATTGATGGTACCACCCAATTTCCGGGAGCTGCCTTTGGCACTAGTGATGCAAAAATTGCCATTACGCCCAAGGTATTTGATAATGCACCAAGGGGACTGGTTTTAAGAAATGTTGATCATGTAGAGATCTATGGGATTTTATTTGCAGGCTTTATTAATAGCCCTCCACAAAATAGTGTTACTTGGCGCGATGGTATCTTCATGTGGAATGTACATGATATAGTAATTGGAGCGGAGGGAAAGGGAAATGCTTTTTTTGGTTGTTATAATTCGATTCGGCACGAAGCCATACCAGAGGATTCAAGAGATCCGCCACCAACTGGAATTGGTTATAATATTCGTATTCAAAATAATGAAATAGGTAAAAACAATACCGGACGTCCTGCTACTCGCGAGGGAGTGGTTAATGCGATCGGATTATTTGATGTATTTAATATTGCCATTGGTGGATATGCCAATAGAGAACAAAACCGCTTCATGGTTTTTCTCAATGGGATTCAAATTAGATTGAAGCCCACTTCTACAGGCGCAAACGGGTATGTTAATATTGTAAATAATGATTTTATTGTAGGCACTTCAACACCTGCCTTGCCAATTGCCTTGCCCATCTCTGCCATTCAGGTTACAGATAATGCGGCGAATCAGGGTAATCATTATGTAAACGTTAGTGGCAATCAGATACTAGCATATACTGCAGGAATCAGCTTGTCGGGGTTAAAGCATCCTTTTTCAATTGTAAGAAATACGATCGACTGCGATCGGGCCAATAACAGTTTTGGTGCCAGTACAGCAATGGCTATTGCGGGTTCAGATAGTGGTATGATTGGCGGAAGGGATTCTGTGAATATCCTACATGACACTAAAAATTTCGGCATTGCATTAGCGGGAACTAAGTTTATAAAAATGAGCAGAAATTCAATTTTCTGCACACCCAAAGGGATTAATATCATAGCACCTGCAACTACGCTTCCTAGAATCACCGACCTCTATATTGATGCAGGGGGTGCTGCACATGGCAACACTTGTGCAGGTTGTGAGGTAGAAGTATTTGATACCCGCGACTGCATGAATGAATACTATAATGGAGAAACCTATTTAGCATCGGTTACTGCAGATGCCAGCGGGGTATTTACCTATAGTGGCACCAGTATCAGTTGTTATAATACTTCTTTTACAACAACCAATGCATCGCCTACTACTTCAGCGTTTTATATTCCCTACAATTTTATTTTTGACACTACAACCGTATTGATACAACATGCCAGTTGCGGATTAAATAACGGCTCGATTAAAAACATTAAAATATTTAGCGGTGTTGATTTTCATTGGGAGGATAACAATGGGAATATAGTTGGCATTGATACTAATTTAATTAATGTGGGCGCTGGTTTTTATAGGCTAGTGGGCACCAAGCAAAACTTGGGTTGTCAATTGACGACGGGGTATTATGAAATCACCACAGTGGTGCCAATTATCAATACCAATAATGTGCAACTTACGCATCCGGTTCCTCAGTGCAACCGGCTTGGGGCTATTACTGGAATCTTTGTTAGTGGCGCACCCGTAGGAACCTTTACCTATACTTGGACCAATCAATTTGGGGCCATCGTTGGAAATGCCTTGGCCCTGTCTAATTTGCCCGCTGGTCGATATACGTTAACCGTTACCGTTAGTACTGATCCTACTTGTTTTCGAACAGCCGGGCCCTTTGTTTTGGTAGACAAATTATCTCCTACACTCGACTTAAGTGCAGTGATTATTCAGAACGCCAGTTGTGGTTTGCCAAACGGCAGTATTACTGGAATTCAAATATTGAATGCAACGGGCGCTCAGCAATTCACTTGGAAAAATGCTGCTGGTATGATCCTTGGCACTTCTATTAATTTAAATGGGGTTGGGGCAGGAATTTATCAATTGGAATATGATGATGCAGCGCCTTGCCCTCCTATTACCAGCCCTTTGTTTACCATTGTGAATAATGGGTTGGTGTTGATTGACGAGACAAATAAAATCATTCAACCCAGTGGTTGTACAGTTGTCAAAGGGGCCATCACTAATATGGTAGTAACAGGCGCTAATTTGATACAATGGGAGAATACGGCTACAGGTGCCATTGTCTCTAATTCCGTGAATTTGCTTTCGGTACCCTCAGGCACTTATCGTTTGAAAGTATTTGATACCAATAATGGATGCAGCGCTACTAGTAGTGATATTTTTATTCCCATAGCTACTATTGATCCGCTAATTATACAATCCAAAAACGTAAAAGATGAATTTTGTACTGCTGGTGATGGCTATATAAAAGATTTGCAATTTTCGTCTACTCCTGTTGGTTATATATATAAATGGGTTAGAAATACAACTGACACATTTGCTTTTTCACTTGATATAGTGGGATTAACAAAGGGTAGTTATGAATTATTGGGCATTGATAGTAATGGTTGTACCCAAAGCATATTAGTGCAAAATATTTTGGATCATCCAAGACCACAATTGAGTGAGGCTACTGTAAATATAAATGACGATTGGTGTACGCAATCAATTGGTAATATCACGGGTATTAACACGGTGGGGGGAGATGCTCCTTTTGTTTACACCTGGTACAGCATGCCTGCCAGTGCAGTCGTAGGAAATACTATAGATAGGGCTACAACAGGCGCCGGACTGTTTCAATTAGTGGTGGAGGATAAGAATAATTGCAGGGATACAACAAGTGTTTTTTTGGTAAAGAATATCAGTCGTATAATTGCGCCGCCTAAATACGATTCGGTTACTTATGCCAAAAGAGGCGGTAAGGCAAGTATTAAGAACTTAATCATTGCAAATGGTTTGTACGATGTTTTTGAAACTGCCACAGGCTTGGTGCCATTATTATCCAATGTAACTGGAAATTTTATTACTGATATTTTGACCAGTGATAAGGACTATTGGGTAGAAAGAGTGGTGGGTACTTGTAGGAGTGTGCGGGTGAAACTACATGTAAAAGTGATTGATTTTTCTAATGTATATGTGCCTAATGCTTTTACACCTAATAATGATGCACGCAATGATGTATTGAAAATAAAAGTATATGGTAAAATTATTTTAGACGGATTTACCATTTATAATCGGTGGGGGCAACCCGTATTTTTTACAACGGACGTAAATATAGGTTGGGATGGATCACAAAAGGGTATCCCATTGCCTACTTCTACCTATACCTGGTTCCTGCAGGGTTATGATATTGATGGAGCAGCGATCAGACAAAGAGGAACCATCACATTGATAAGATAATCTAGGCGCCTATTTTTAATAATTATCCGAATCGATTTACATCAAAGATCCTACGCAATAGCACTAGGTGTTTTTCCTCTCCCTCTTTTTTTATTTGTTTTTCTGCTAAAGTAGATAGCACTAGCTGTTATTGATTTGCATCGTAATTTCCGCAGAAACAAAAATCATTTTTAGTTGTTTTCCACAATTATACCCCTTTGGCATAGTATTCGCATTTTAATAAAGTGTTGATTATAAAAAATATTAAGCGTTTTGCTGGTTTAGGGTTTTATTAGGGTAAAGACGGGGGTATTCTTACCTCCGTCACTTTAAAAGCCTTTGTAATACGCGTGTTGAAGTAGTCCCGCTTTAAATCCAATTTATTCCTACAATCTAGCAAATGCGTAATCCGTTTTCCTTGAAAAGACCAGCCCCTGGCAATTGATTGATGTAAGATGTCCTAGTTAAAAATGAAGAAGGCAACCGATTGATTGGTTGCCTCCTTTTTTATTGAAAAGAAAATCATCCATTAGAAAGCCTTGGTACCATTGGCTTGGTAAGTGTACCTAAATCGGTAAATCAGTCGACTCGGAGTTGGGCCAACAAAGGGTTCATAGTCCACCGCTAGCAATTCCATTTTCACAAAGAAATTATCAGCTGTTCTGATAATAAAAGTTTGGCCAGCTTTTGGAGTAAAGCCATGTGTAACAGGATTGTAATCATACCAGCTACCATCTTTGATGCCTTTTTGTGTAGTGGTGGTATCGTATGCGTATCCTGCATCTGGTGCAGTGGTTACATTAGCATAAATACTGTTTTGCAAAATGGCAGCTGCATTTCCAGGTCCGTATGCGTGGCTATTAAGAATAAAAGTGGTGAAACGTAAACCAAAATCCCACTTGGTGGTTGCGCTATCGCTATTGGCTACGAGGGCATCGTTTTTAAAACTAAAAAAAGTGAAAGGAGCAACCGGACTAAAATTCACTTTTATAGAATCTGTTTTAGTGATGATGGTTACGATGGGACTAGGTTCTGATTTGCTACAGGCAGTTAAAAATAATATTCCGCTGATGGTTACAAATGCCAGATTAAAAATTGTTTTTTTCATTGTTTTTTTCATTTTTTATGGTAGAAAATAGTTTTGACAAATTCATATTGCAATTGATAAAATATACACGCCCACTTAAGTTGGGCATACGAACTTTATCCATGTGGTTTAAAATGTTTTCCATTCCTAATTGAAATTGTAAGCCTTTGTGTACTGCCAGCCCAATAGTGGCATTCAGCAACACAAATCCATTGATATATTCGCGATCATCATTCAAGATATTATCGCCAGAAATATCATTGTATCCAAAACGCCCCCGATAGGTAGCTCTAATGCTTCCGGTTAGCCAATGCTGTACATTGGCATAACTCAATTGAATATTAGCGGAGTGTTTACTGCGATTAAATAATCCTCCATATTCAGCTTTGGTAACAATACTGCTTACGTAAGTAATAGGATCTCTTGAAATAATTTTTTGTTCCTTAATATTTTTGAGTACTTGTTTGTCCTTTGCTTCCAGGTATTGGTAGCCTGCATTTATTTCAATTTGTTTAGAAATATTTTGTCGGATGCTTAGATCAAATCCCTGCGTAAATACTTTATTAATATTGACATAGCTATAAATCGCTTGGTTATTGATTTTACTAAAAGGGAGATTATATCGGTCAATTAGGTTGCTGATATCGTTTCTGAAAACATTGCCACAAAATGTGCTGTTCTTGCTTTTGTACCTAAATCCCATATTTATACCAACTGATTTTTCTGCTAACAATCGATGGTCAGTGAGATAGGGAGTAATATCAATTTGTGGGTCAATTTGTCCCTGCTGTTTTAATTGTATCAAACCATTGTTCAATTCGTCTGCACCCAATAATGTATAGCCAATTAAGCTATTCGTAAATCCTAGAAACTGTTGACGAAAATCAGGTGCTTTAAAGCCAGTTCCTATTGAACCTGTAAAACTTAGTTTTTCAATCGGTTTGTAAGCAATAGCTAGTTTAGGGCTTATTTGTGTTTTGTAATAAGTATTCTTATCTGCTCTAAGACCAGCAGTAATATTTAGTTTGGAAATGGGCAGCCATTCTTTTTGTGCAAAGAAATAGCCTGCATTCAATTGTTTGCTTGTTGCATACCTACTGGCATTGATGGTTTCATAATTATATCCTATGCCAGCAATAAATAATTGATTTTGTTTTTTACCCCATTCCATCTGAATTTCTGGTTTCAATAAAAATTGTTCTAGAAAAGATTGATCATACAGTGAATTGTTTTTTTCTAGGAAAACGGTAGAGTTGTTTTTATATCCGGTACTATACAACCTGCCAATCAATTTGAATTGAGTATTTAATTTGACGCGTAATTGATTATTTAAACTCCAGTCAGTTTCGCTACTGGTGCCTGATACGACATCCGGCGTTTGTCCGGTATAAATTTGATAATTATTAAATTGCTTTTGTGTAAAGCACCTGGCGGATGATTGCAGACTAATATGCTCATTAAAATCTTGGTTCAGTTTAATAGCAAAAGAATAATTATGGTAGGGGTCGGAAGTTTTTCCATAAATATTTTTATCTAAGTCATAGCCATCGCTGCTGTACCGGTTTGCAAATAATTGCCAAGCTGCTTTTTTATTAACGATGGCGGCAGTTCCTGTAATGCCTACTGTGCCATTGGTAGCATGGTGCAATTGAATGCTGGTATTATTGAACTTTGGTTTTTCTGTGATAATATTGATTACCCCAGCCAAAGCGTCGTTGCCATATAAACTGGCAGTGGGTCCTTTAATAATTTCAATTTGTTTGATATTTCCAATGGCCACTCTTCCTAGGTTGAGAATTCCTGCATTCCTTCCGGTAAGTGGCTCTCCATCTAATAATATGAGGGTATAAGCAGGATCGAGTCCCTGTAACTGAATGCCACTTCCAAAGGGATTTGGATATCCTTGCAGGGCTTGGCCTAGTGGATTATCTGCCAATACCAAACCCGTTTGTTGTTGTAAAATGTCAATCAGTTTTTGCGAGCCTGTTTGTTGGATGTAATTCTTAGTGATTACCTGTATGGGTACAGGAATATCGCCGATGCTTTTGTTGGTACGAGTAGCCGTTACCACCATTTCGCTCAGGTAAATAGAATCATTGAATTTTTTCTGCGCCAAACAATTATTGAAAAAACTGCAAATGACCATTGCTGTTGTAAGACCTGCGATATGTAGTTGTATTTTTTTCACAAGACAAAAATGCCTTGCATAGTGCTGACAATTATCACAGAATTGTCATGAAGTACAATTTAAAGGAAAATGACAAAGCTTTTACGAAGGCATGACAATCATCGTATCGATATCAGTTTAAACACTGATTAAAATCATTTGATAAATTATTTTAATGAAATACCAAGCACGATACCCAACTCATTTCTTTCTTGTTGTTGTAGTACTTTGCTAAAAGGGGCTGCTACAGTTTTATGGAGGTTACGCCACTGGGGAAGATAATTGAATGTTAGAAACCAGTTATTAGTTCTATAGTTAATCGTGGGGCCTCCAAATAAAGCAGCATATTCCCAATTGCTTTCGTCATTGATGCCATTTCTTAGGATGGATTCAAATCCAATTCCCCACTCATATTCAATATTGTACATATAGGCAAAATCCAATTCAATTTCTTTTTTCCAGGCAGCCGTTTTTAATTTACCTTTTTCCCATTCAAATTCTTTTTCCATTTCCAATATAGCATTGAATGCTAGCAGGTGTTTTCGAATGCTTTTGTCAATAATTATTTTGGTTTCCAATTCAAGTTCATCCCCACCTTTAAACGCCCACTCTGCATACAATGCAATGCCTGGTCTGTGTTTTTTGCCTTCTACTATTTTCCATTTCCATTCATTGCTAAATCCTATTTCATTGCTTTTGATATTAACATCATTGCTATCACTGACTATTTTTTGATAGCGATTAAAATAAAACGCCGTTTGCCATTTTTTACCTAGGCCAAATTCAATTTCCATTCTTTGTTCTTGTGCATGATAATATTGATTACTATGCCCCATCCGGGCGATATGCCAATATTCTAAATCAATAGCCCCTTTCGGAAGCACATTGGAGGTATAGGTTCTAGTGAAATAGCGATCCTGTGCACTAGCAGCGATAGATAGTAATAAGGTTGAAAGCAGAATAAAATTTCTCATATTATTATAATTACACAAAGCACCATTTTTATGGTAAAAACGAATTATAAAAAGCGGAAATTTGTTTACTAATTACGGAAAAGCGCTTGTTAGTGCAAAAGCAATTCGCAGGGCTTGATGCCTGTGTGTTTTTTAAAAGCAGTGCTGAAGTGGGAGATGGAAGAATAGCCCAACAGGGCCGAAACTTCCGTTACACTAAGGCCTTTGTCGTATAATAAATATTTTGCATGCTCCATTCGCTGGCTTTGATAGAAATCGAAAATGGTGGTGCCAAAAATTTCTTTAAATCCTTTTTTTAGGTAACATTCATTGATGGCTACTTTACGACTCAGGGCTTTGATGGTAATAGGTTCTCCGATATGTTGCAATAATACTTCCCGGGCTTTAATGATTTTTTCACGATCCTCGGCATTGGCTAAAAACTTGCAAGTAAAGACGGGCGTTACTTTTTCCCCCAACATGCAATCCATGCTATAGAGCAGTAAGATTTGTGTTTGCGCATTGATGAAAATGTTTTCAAGCGTATCGGTATAATTATGATTTAATAAGGCCTCAATTGCGTGCTGCGTTTTGCCACATAGCGGCAATATTTTACTGAAGGAAGAAGAATGGGTAAAATTCAATACCTCATCTGTGATATTGCTGGTTTTTTTTGCTTTGGCAAATTGTGTTAAATAGGAAGGGGTAAAGCTGAAGCTAATAACATCTACACTTTCCACTTTTTCTATACAGGTTTTTGAGCCGCTGAATTTACAGAAATCGCATTCTGCTGCTTTTTCCTTGCAATAGATATTTCCCGTGACGCAGAAATTTAGTTCGAGATAATTGGCAGCAGGGTTATTTTTCTCTAAGTGATACACCAACATGCCAGTGTCTTCAATATTCCATTGTGGTTGCTTTTTATAGCGTTTTATAGCGTACTTAACAGAACCGGGCACATGTCTCTCCACTTCTTGCAATAAGACGAGGTCCTCCTGCAAAAAGGGTTGTTTGTAGGCCAGGGTAAATATGTTGGCAGCTTGATGCATGTAGTTAATAGTACAACAAAGATACCAAATTGCCTATTAAAATAAATCTTAACGTTTAAACTTTAAAATAGGCGCTTTGGAAGCGGATTTGGAGGCTGGTTTGGATGTGGAAATCTTTCTGAAAAACAGCCTGTTTTATTTGCCTTTTTTTCGCCGCAAACCCCTGATTTTCCTTACATTTGCAGGAATGTAGATTTCACAAAAAGCAAACGAGATTTTACTTCAAATATGAGCACAGAAACAGCAGCAGAAAATCCCAAGGTTCCGGCCAATTATGGTGCCGACAGTATTCAGGTTTTAGAAGGATTAGAGGCGGTTCGTAAGCGTCCTGCCATGTATATCGGAGATATTGGTGTAAAAGGTTTGCACCATTTGGTATACGAAGTAGTAGATAACTCAATTGATGAGGCATTGGCTGGGCATTGTAAAAACATTACTGTCACTATCAACGAGGATAATTCAATTACCGTTCAGGATGATGGAAGGGGTATCCCAACTGGTATGCACACGAAGGAAAATCGCAGTGCCTTGGAAGTGGTAATGACCGTATTGCATGCGGGTGGAAAATTTGATAAAGATTCGTATAAGGTTTCTGGTGGTTTGCATGGAGTGGGGGTGAGTTGTGTGAATGCCTTGAGTACAAAATTGATTGTAACAGTTAATCGGGAAGGAAAAGTTTTTGAACAGGAATATGAGCGGGGTGCTCCAAAATATGCTGTAAGAGAAATTGGCAATAGTGATACCACAGGTACAAGAGTGCAATTTTGGCCCGACCTGACCATTTTTACTTCAGGGATATACAACAAGGATATTTTAGAGGGTCGTTTGCGCGAATTGTCTTTTCTAAACAGAAAAATTACGATTCACATGCATGACCTGCGTGAAAAAGATGAAGCTGGCAATACTTATTCTAAAACATTTTACAGTGAAGGTGGTATTGTAGAGTTTGTGGAGATGATTGATAAAAATGCCAATCGCTTGCCTTTAATTCCTCGGGCGATCTATTGTGAGAGTTTAGATGCCAATAGCAATGTGATGGTGGAAGTAGCCATGGTATATAATGCCGGGTATCAAGAACACCTTTTCAGTTATGTAAATAATATCAATACTATTGAGGGAGGAACGCATGTGGCGGGATTCCGGAGAAGTATCACACGGGTATTTAAGAGCTATGGCGAAAAAGAAAATATGTTTGAAAAGGCCAAGGTAGTAATTGAAGGCGATGATTTCAGAGAAGGACTTTCTGCCATCATATCTGTAAAAGTACCCGAGCCACAATTTGAAGGACAAACCAAAACAAAGTTGGGTAATAGTGAAGTAATGGGTGTGGTGGACTCTACTTTAAGCAGGGTATTGGAAGCTTATCTGGAAGAAAATCCCAAAGAAGCAAAAACCATTATTCAGAAAGTAATACTGGCAGCACAAGCAAGAGCAGCAGCACGCAAGGCCAGGGAAATGGTGCAACGTAAAAGTGTACTTACTGGTGGAGGCCTGCCTGGTAAATTAGCCGATTGCTCCGATAAGGATCCTGGAAAATGTGAGTTGTTCCTTGTCGAAGGAGACTCTGCGGGTGGTACTGCCAAACAGGGGCGCGACCGTAGTTTTCAAGCCATTTTACCTTTAAGAGGTAAGATTCTGAATGTTGAAAAAGCAATGGAGCATAAGATTTATGACAATGAGGAGATACGCAATATGTTTACTGCATTGGGTGTAAAGATTGGAACACCAGAAGACCCCAAGGCATTGGACATATCAAAACTCCGTTATCATAAATTGATTATCATGACGGATGCTGATGTGGATGGTAGTCACATCGCTACGCTTATATTAACCTTTATTTTCAGGTATATGAAAGAATTGGTGGAGCAAGGCAATGTTTATATAGCGCAACCACCTTTGTATTTAGTAAAGAAAGGGAAAGAACAGGAATACGCTTGGACAGATGAAGAAAGAAAAGGGTTGATACAATTATTTGGTCAGGGGAAAGATGAATCTGTTAATACACAACGATATAAAGGTTTGGGTGAAATGAATGCCGATCAGCTATGGGAAACAACCATGAATCCGGCTACCCGTACGCTTAAACAAGTAACCATCGATAGCGCGATTGAAGCAGATAGAGTGTTTAGTATGTTGATGGGTGATGAAGTGCCGCCACGTAGGGAATTCATTGAAACCCATGCTAAATATGCTAAAATTGATGTGTAATTAACAGGGCTTAATATGTTTTTTATCCTTTGATTATCAGTGATTTAAATTATATTTGCACAACCTTAAGGCTTTCTTGGTTTTGTAAACACATAAAAATCAGGTAGCTTGTACAATGAAGCGGGGCTTCACTTAATTTTTCTAAACAATTAAATTCTTTAAAATGAGTAAAATGTTAACGGCCTATTGCATGAAAACGAAAGAAAAAAACGTTCCCATGCAGGATGCAGTGATAACCAAAACAGCCCGTGGTGGTTATATGGCTCAAGGCCATGACGGTAAAGGCAATAAAATGACCACAATGCTTAGTGAAGCTACAGCCACTCAGGCCATAGCGGATGGTGTAGCAAAAAAAGGTTGGTAATATTATCTTCAACGCATTAAAAGGCTTTCTGTAAAGAAGGCCTTTTTAATTTTCCTATATTTGAACAGTGAATAATAAGATAATATATTTTCTGATTATTGCCTTCATTGCAACCAAAGAATTGAAGGCTCAGCAATACACTATCAATGGCAATGCCAGTCAGGAAGCTTGTAATGCATATAGTTTAACGCAGGCTATTGGTAATCAAAGTGGGTCAGTGTGGAATAACAATAAAATCAATCTGACACAAATTTTTGATTTCAAGTTTGATGTGTTCTTGGGAAATTCAGATGCAGGAGCAGATGGAATTGTGTTTGTATTACAGCCTATCAGCACTGTTGTTGGTTCAAGTGGTGGCGGATTGGGGTATAGTGGTATTTCCCCTGCCGTGGGAGTAGCGATTGATACCTGGCAGAACACCGACAATAATGATCCTTTTTATGACCATATTGCCATTCAACTAAATGGCGATTTAAATCACAGCACAGCCAATAATATTGCTGGTCCAGTTACTGCATTAAGCGGTAGTGATAATATTGAGGATGGCATTTGGCATTCACTAAGGGTACAATGGAATGCACCAACCAAGACGATGACAGTTTATATGGATGGTGTACTAAGGGTATCGGCGGTGAAAGATTTTGTTACTGATGTTTTTAGTGGTAATCCCTTGGTATACTGGGGTTTTACTGGAAGCACAGGAGGTGCTAACAACTGGCAGCGATTCAAAACAGCCTTAAACCCCTCCTTTCATTTTAGCCCAACACAAAAAAAATGTGTTAATACAGCTATTCAATTCATCGATAGTACTATTTCATTTGCCACCATCGCTAGTTTTTCATGGAATTTTGGGGATGGTAGTCCAGTAGATAATACCAACTTAAATCCTGTACATATTTATTCAACGCCGGGTGATTACACGGTTGTTCAAACAGTAACTGGTGCTGATGGTTGTATGGCCATCAATAGCCAGTTAGTGAGAATTGGCAGTAAACCCAATGCCGCCTTTACCTATAATGATAGTTGTATCAATACAACTATTCAGTTTGCCGATGCTTCTAATGTAAATGTGGGTACCATTAATAACTGGTTTTGGGAATTTGAATCGAGTAGTATCGCTACTATTCAAAATCCAACTAACTCATTTCCCAGTAACGGTATGAAGTTGGTTAGGTTGGCGGTTAAATCTCAGGAGGGCTGTGAATCTGATACCTTAAGTCGGTTTATTCGCGTATATGCTAGACCGGTAGCTGACTTTAATTTTACCGATTCTGTATGTTTGGGTACCCCCACATTATTTTTTGATAATAGTACTTGGGTGGAGGGTGCTATTAGTGGTTGGACTTGGAATTTTGGAGATGGCAGTCCATTAGACAACACACAAAATCCTTCGCATGTTTTTGCTACAGCAGGATTGCATACTGTACAACTTTCGCCGACAGGTATTAACGCTGGTTGTGGGGCATCGATACAAAAAGATGTTTTTGTGGTGAATAAACCCATTGCCTATTTCAAAGCCAATACGGCTTGTCAGTTTGCACCTATTCAATTACTGGATTCTTCTTATACATCAGATGGTTTGCCAATTACCAATTGGTGGTGGGATTTGGGCAATGGACAATTTTCCAACTTGCAAAACCCTTCTGTTACCTATGCCTCAACCGGTCCTTATGTTGTTAGATTGGTTGTTAATAGTAGTGTAGGCTGTCCATCAGATACTATTTCAAAAACAATCACATTGAATGCAAAGCCCCTTGCCAAATTTGGTTATGGGAATTTACTTTGTAGCAACAAAAATGTTGTATTCAGCGATTCTTCAACTATTGCCAACGGAAGCATCGCACAATGGAATTGGTTGATTGGGGGATCTTCCTTTAGCTCGATTCAAAATCCCTCCACTATTTTATCTGCGGGTATTTATAGTATAAAGTTAGTAACTACCAGCGCAGCTGGATGTGTTAGCGATACAAGTACAAAATTGTTGCAAGTTTTTCCAAAGCCAGACATTGCCATGCTTTTTAGCAACGCTTGTCGTTATAGTACAGTTAATTTTATTGGTACCGAATTGAATGGATTGGCTATGTCGAATTGGCAATGGAGTTTTGGAGATGGAGGGACTAGTTTGCTGAATCCAGCGCAACATAGTTATAACCAAAATGGAATATTCCCTGTAACATTAAGTGGCACTAGCATTGCTGGTTGCAATTCGGATACGCTTAACCGTGCTATCACTATTTATAGTACACAGGCATTTGCTGGTAACGACACCATTGCTGCAGCGGGACAACCTATTCAGTTAAACGCTAGCGGAGGCGTAAGTTATCAATGGCTGCCACCAGTTGGATTAAATGATGCATTTATTTCCAATCCTATTGCGGTGTTGAATCAGACCCAACAATATATTTTAAAAGCATTTACACCACAGGGATGCACTACTTATGACACCGTGTTAATTAAAATTTACAAGGGGCCTGATATTTATATTCCCAATGCATTTACACCCAACGGCGATGGATTGAATGATCTGTTGAGGGGCATTCCTGTTGGGATTAAAGAATTTAAGTATTTTAAAATATACAATCGGTGGGGGCAGGAAATTTTTGCAACTGACAACTATCGTATTGGCTGGAATGGCGAATGGAAAGGACAAAAGCAAGAACAGGGTGTATATATTGTTATTGCCAATGGCATCGACTTCAAGGGTAATATTGTTCAGAAGAAGGTTTCGGTGATGTTGTTGAGATAGGAGAATGGTTGGAGGTTAACCAAGGTTAATCCAGTTTATGGTTTAAATATTTATACTTTTTAGCATTCGGTACAGGAATGTATATAGTGTATTCATATCCGTTACATCTTGTACAATGAGTATTCCATTTTTACCTACTTGTTTTAGTTTGGCTTTGTTGGTTCCACGTTGTAGGTATTGTAGTATTCCATTGAATATATCGCTGTGGAAATAAGGAGAATCTGGATTGCTCACAAAAAAGCATTTCAGTACTTCGTCTTTTAATAACATTTTTTCAAAACCTAGTATTACTGCTATTTTACGACAACGGACAATCGTAAATAAATCTTCTACCGATAGAGGAATGGGGCCAAAGCGGTCGGTCATTTCGGTGTGAAAAGCAATTAGCTGCTCTTCATTTTCGCAATTGTCGAGCCTTGCATAAAGCGACAATCTTTCTGTAATACTTTCAACATAGCTATCCGGTATTAAAATTTCCAGGTCAGTATCAATGCTGCAGTCACTAACAAAATCATCCTGTTGTGCAATCTCTTCTTTATAGAGTTCTTTAAATTCCTTTCTTTTTAATTCACGGATGGCTTCATCCAAAATTTTCTGATACATTTCAAAACCAATTTCAGCAATGAATCCACTTTGTTCACCTCCAAGTAGGTTGCCAGCTCCACGGATATCTAAATCGCGCATGGCAATTTGAAATCCGCTGCCTAAGTCACTGTATTGCTCCAGCGTGGATAATCTTTTTCTGGAATCAGGTGGCAAGGTACTCATGGGTGGAGCAAAAAGATAGCAGAAGGCTTTTTTATTACTGCGGCCTACCCTGCCTCTTAATTGGTGTAAATCACTCAATCCAAATTGGTGTGCATTATTGATGATGATGGTATTTACATTCGGAATATCTACGCCACTTTCTACTATATTGGTACAAACCAGTACGTCATATTTTTTGTCCATGAAATCGAGAATAGTATCTTCTAATTGATCGCCATCCATTTGGCCATGTGCATAGGCAATGCTAATATCGGGACAAAGGGTTTGGATTAATCCGGTCATTTCCTGCAGGCCATGCACCCTATTGTGAATGAAGAAAACCTGGCCACCTCTTTCCACCTCATAATATATGATGTCGCGAATATTATCTTCATTAAAAACTTGTACTTCTGTTTGAATGGGTTGACGATTGGGCGGTGCGGTATTAATAATGCTTAAGTCGCGGGCGCCCATTAAACTAAACTGCAATGTTCTGGGTATAGGCGTTGCCGTTAGTGTAAGAGAATCGACTGTAGTTCTCAATTGTTTTAGTTTCTCTTTTGCTGCTACGCCGAATTTTTGTTCTTCATCGATGATCATGATGCCCAGGTCTTTAAACTGCACATCCTTACTCAACAATGCATGTGTGCCTATAATGATATCAATTTTTCCTTCCTTCAGTTTTAGAAGGGTTTCTTTTTTTTCTTTTGCGGATTTAAATCGATTGATAAAGTCAACGGTTACTGGAAAGTCCTTTAATCTTTCACCAAAGGTCTTGTAATGCTGATAGGCGAGAATAGTGGTGGGTACTAATATGGCGGCTTGTTTACCATCGCAACAAGATTTGAAAGCAGCGCGAATAGCCACTTCTGTTTTACCAAAGCCTACATCACCACATACAAGCCGGTCCATGGGAGATGGCTTTTCCATATCTCGTTTTACATCTTCGGTCGCTTTGTGCTGGTCGGGGGTGTCTTCATAAATAAAACTGGCTTCCAATTCGGTTTGCATATAATTATCGGGGCCATGTGCAAAGCCTTCCTGACTTTTTCTTTGCGCATATAATTTGATCAAATCTGTTGCAATATCTTTTACCTGCTTCTTGGTTTTTTCTTTGAGTTTATTCCATACATCGCTGCCCAGTTTATTCATTTTGGGCACGCTGCCTTCCTTGCCGCTGTATTTACTTATTTTGTGAAGCGAAGAAATGTTTACATATAACAAATCCCCATCCTTGTATTGAATTCTTACTGCTTCTTGTAATTTACCATTGGCTTCAATTTTTTGTAATCCGCTATAAACCCCAACACCGTGGTCAATATGTGTAACATAATCGCCAGGTTGTAATTCGCGAAGTGTTTTGAGGCTGAGCGCTTTGTTTTTACTAAAAGCCTGTTTTACTTTATACTTATGATAACGTTGGAATATTTGATGGTCTGTATAACAAATCAATTTTAAGTCATCATCAATAAATCCTTCATGAATGGCAATAGGGATGGGTGTTACTTGAATGGCTGCTTTAAGATCGGTAAAGATGGTATGTAGCCGCTCTAATTGTTTAGGATTTTCCGCAAAAATGTAAATGTTGTATTTTTTGGCTTCGTATTCTTTTAGGTTTTTTATGAGGTAATCGAACTGTCGGTTGAAGGCAGGTTGTTCGATTGTTGCAAAGTGTAAATTGGTATTTGAAAAAAATGCTTTTACCCCAAATTCTATAATGCTATGTAACTGTATAAATGGTTTCAGTTCTGCGGCCTTAATAAAGTCATTTGGGTTGATTTCTTTTTTAGTAGCTTCTTCCGCGGCTTCCTGCTCGGCAATGGCATTTCCTGATTGATTTGATATCAACTGAATAGGGCCCAGTGCAATTGTTAGATCTTCTTCCTGCTGCTCAATTTTTTCTTTGATAAAATTCCAATCCTGCATCCATATTACCGTATTGGCAGGCAGGTATTCTATCAATGATATTTTTTCTCCTTCATCCTCTTGAAGGGCATCTAAATTGGGAATGATATTTACTTGTAATAATTTTCTTTCGCTTAATTGCGATTCTGGATCAAAGATTCGGATGCTATCAACATCATTGCCAAACAATTCTATTCGGTATGGTTTTTCATTGCCATAAGAATAAATATCGAAGATGCCTCCTCTAATGGCAAATTGCCCTGGTTCATAAACAAAATCGGTTCTGTTGAAGCCATACCCAACTAATTTTTCAATGATACCATTAGGGTCAATGGTGTCATTTTGTTTAATAGATAAGATATTGGCTGACAAAGTTTTTGACAGTACTACTTTTTCAAATAAGGCTTCTGGATAAGTAACTACTAATTTTTTATTACCCCCTCCGGCTATTCGGGTGAGCGTTTCTGTGCGCAGCATTACGTGGCTGCTATTGAGAAGTTGATAGTTTTTTTTATTCTTAAAAGAGGAAGGAAAATAAAAAAGGTCCAGTGCACCAGTTAAATTTTCCAGGGTATTGTGAAAGTAGGCTGCTTCTTCAGCATCTCTTAAAATAATCAGGTGATTGAGTTGGGCAGTGGAAGGGTTTTCGAAAATGGCTGTAATGATGAATTGTGGGGAAGATCCTTGTAGGCCTTTTAAGTGAATATATTGCGGCTGGGCAAAGGACAGCCTGTCCGCTAGTTGTAAACAGCGGGGGTCAATGCGATAATCATGCTGCAACACTTCCAGGTTCATCCGGTCACAAAGATAATGAACTTAGGTAGTACATGCATTGGGCTTACTATTTTGGATGATTTAATAATACTGGCATTGGGAGTGATTCTTTTTCCATTATCTTGAGCACTTTCTAAAAAATTAAACCTTATTAAATGAAAAGAATAATCAGATTACTTTTTTTTGTGGCTTTGAGTTTCACTGCTACAGGTTGTTTGGACATGGTTGAAGAAATTAGTTTAAACAATGACGGATCTGGCACTTATGTATATAGTATGGATGCTTCAAAATTAGTAGAACAACTGAAGCCCCTGGCCAGCCTTGACTCTACTGGTCAAATGATGAATAATCTTTATAAAAATTTTGATTCGACTTATACTTCATATATGCAAAAATATGAAGGTATCAATGGGGTTAGCAATGTACGCTATGCTAAATCAACTGCAGATGTATATAAAATAACCCTTGATTTTGCCAATGTGAATGTTTTGAATACAGTAGTAGATATTACCAAAGGAGAGGAAGTTGAAACAGGCTTGTATACTTGGTCAAAAGGACGGTTCAATAGAAAAGATGGTGGAGTTGCTATTTCTGATGAATTGTTGGGGGATGACGAGAATAAGGAAATGGCGGAGCTTTATTTGAAGGATATGACTTATAGCCTTATTTTGCATTTTCCTGGCAAAGTAAAATCAGTGTCTAATAAAAATGCAGCGTTGTCAGATAATGACAGAACTGTAAAGGCCACTTATTCTATGACTGACATACGAGATAAAACTAAGTCACTTCAAAATGAGATAAAATATAAATAGCCGTCTTAAATTTATTTGTAAAAATGGTTAATGCTTTAAGTGGCTTAACCATTTTTCTTTTGTAATAGTATATACATAATCCAGCTTAGCCGGCTCACCATAATAGGCTGTTTCTTTTTCTCCTGTTTTGCTAGCACCAAATCTTTCTAAAGAAATTTGAGAACGTTTGTTGACAGCTCCGATATAAAAAATCACCGCTGCTACATATTGGAATATATGCTCTAGCATCAACTGCTTCAATGCGTAGTTATGGCCTTTTCCCCAGTGGCTTCTTTTAAAAAAAGTATATCCAACGGCTACCGTATTTTCTATTTCATCGTAATCGCTGAAGCGTGAACTGCCAATCACTTCTAGCGTATCGGCATCTCTAACTAAAAATGCGCCACCAGATAGCATGGCGCCAGTGAAATAATTTTCAAACTCCTTTCTTAGCCACCTGTTTTTATTGGGATGTTGTTCCCAAATCAATGGATCCGCCGCCGCCTCGAATAAGTGCTCAAAATCAGTTGGAAGCAAGGGGCTTGCTTTGACCAGTTTATTTTGAAGAAGCGGTTGAAAATTAATCTTAGAAGTATTCACGATTATTAAAAATTGGTTTTAAAATGTAATAGTAAGTTACCATTTAAAACCAATAATAATTTACGATTCTTGGTAATCTTTAATTTGTCAAAATCAAATAGGTGTAGGCGGGTAAGTTGATTTGCGTAGTTAAATTAATTCTGTTTCCACTCACTGTATTGGCAAGTGCAGGTATCAAATGATTTAATATTTCTGCAGTGATAGATAAAGGGGTATTGGGTACAATGCAAAATGAGCGTGACAGATTGTGTCACGCTCATTACTATACTCATGCTCTATTCTATGTTGATGGGAATTGATTTTCCTACGACTCTTAAAATATACAAACCTTTGTTAAGGGCAGATGTATTTATTTTTTGAGTTCCTGCAGGCAGGGCTTTATTCCAAATTAATAATCCGTTGGTATTAAACAATTGTGCAGTACCTGCATTTTCCAATTGAATATTTAATGTGCCATTTACTACCGGATTTGGATAGATGAAGACTTTTGATGATTGTCCTGCAAATTTCACGTTTATAATTTTGCTATAACCATTTCTTCCATTTAGATCTTGTTGTAGCAGCCTGTAATAATTCATTCCTTGCAATGGGTGAGTGTCAATAAATGTATAGTTTTTTACTGTTTGACTATTTTGCGAAGCAGGAACGGTTCCAATATTATTCCAGTTGATACTATTGTTGCTCTTTTGTACAGTAAAGTCTTTGCTGTCCTGTTCAGTAGCAGTACTCCAATTCAGTAATACATTGTCATTTTGTGTCTTGGCAATAAAATCAATCCAGCTTAGGGGCAATAGTGTAGCGGTTGTTTGGCTATTGGGGTTATTGATAGCAGTAGATAGATAGTATTTTTCTGCTCCAGCATTACCGTTGTATTCAAATACCTGTACTATATATAGTGTGTTGGCAGTTAGCCCTGTTAATGTAATACTGTTCCCGCTGTTATTGTAAACACAATAATAACCTGAACTACCCAAGGCTGTTCCTTTTGCAGTCCAGTCGCTACTGGCCGTATAGGTAATATTATCTGTGGGATTGGTAATGGCACCAGTTCCTTCTTTTACAAATACTGCTCTTTTTGCTGCATTGCCATTACTCCATGATATAGTTATCTGCGTTTCTTGAATGGTTGAGAAAACTATATTAGCTGCTGCTGTAGTAGCTAGCCAAGTGAAGCCAGCCAGTATTCCCGTTCCGCTTGAACTGCTAACACTCACATTGCCATCACTACCCGAGCCTACGATGGCAACAATTTTGAAGTCTGATACCACATTAAATGAGGCAGCGTTGGTGCCGCCAAAACTAACATTGGTAGTGCCCAGTAATTTATCCCCATTAATGGTTACTTCAACTCCATCAGCAGCATTTGTTGGGGAAAATGAACCAATGGTTGGCGCAACCGGCGCAGACACAAAGTAAATAGGTTTTGAAACTGCTACTGTTGGCAATGTAATACTCACGCTTCCGGTAACAGCACTTGGACTAACGGTGGCGCTTATCTGCAAATCGGAATCCACCGTAAATGAACTAGCTGCATATCCTCCAAAATAGACGGCCATTGCTCCTGTAAAATTGCTGCCTGTTATTGTTACGTTCGTACCACTTAAACCGGTTGTAGGTGTAAAAGAACTTAGTGTAGGAGCTGTTGGATTAGGTGCTGTTGCACAGGCCGCAAATAATCCTGCTACATCAATAGCATTAGCCCCTGTACCACCATCAATTGAGGCCTGTGTACCATTAGCCCCTCCAATGCCACCACCACCTCCTCCACCAACATCACCCGATCTTCCATACCCATTACCTCCAGCAACGCCACCATCGCCACCTAAAAAACTTCCACCTGAAGGACTGGATACATCATTATATAAGCCTGGGCCACCGCCATATCCATAAATAGTTGTACCGGCAATTGTTACTGAAGTAGTGCCTCCTGCAGCTCCATTTATAGAGCCATTTCCAGGCAGTCCGCCGCTTCCAATTGAATAGGAAATAATATTTCCAGCACTTACTGCTTTGGTAATATAGGCTACACCACCAGCGGCACCACTTCCACCAGATGTGCCATCATTTTCTGTGGCACCACCACCACCACCACCACCACCAATGGCCCATACCTTAGCGGAGGTAATGCCACTATTAACAGTTACAGATGACCCGTCTATTAATACTACTGAATTTACAAAACTAGCTCCGTTGTAAAAAGCAATTATTACCACTCCCTGTCCTCCATCACCGCCTGCCCAATTGATGGAGCCAAGGCCAAAATAACCACCAGCACCACCGCCACCTCCACCATATTTTCCAGCACCGCCTGTTCCACCCCACCAACTACCTGCACCACCACCGCAACCCAGACCCGTTGCTGGAAGACCCATATTATTTGCTCCATTTTCACCACTACCTGCAGGCGCACCTGCTCCCCCGGATAGTACAGCTACCTGTGAGAATGATATATGGGACTGTAAAAAAAATAGCGAAATTAGTAGGAAGGTTTTCATAATAATTAAATTAAAACTTTATTAAATATTTTTAGAATTGGGCATCTATAAAACCTGCAGGCTTGAAATAAACTGGTCAATAGGTGGGGGCGAAATAAAATAAACTGCAATTGGAAATTGCTATTACAATTGGATGGGGTGGCTTCTAGTGACAGTAGGGGTTCCATACTTGGGATGCTGCAAGGACCTATTCGGGATAATGTTTTCGTAATCTTTCGTTCGTTTCAATGGTAAAATTATTTTGATTTATTTTAATATGTTGTAGTTTATGCCAATTGAACGCGGTAGTAATAAATATTATATATTAGTAGATATTTTGCTACAAAAAAGTCCTACTGACGGCCGAACGGGCTTCTTGTATCCTCCATATTCGGTATATTTGATATCTAAACTTGTACGCCGTTAAACAATCTGAATGAAGAAACATTACTTATTCATTATTAGCTTTTTTTTCAGTTTTGCGGCGTTTGCTCAGCCCCCCAGCAGGCCTATTCATTTTGCTAATGGCGATTTTGTCACGGTTAATAATATCAGCAATCAAACATTCAGGAAAGAAAGTCTTCAAGCTGCTATTTGGGGCAATCGATACTATGTACTAGTACAGTTCAATCAATTGCCAGATGCTAATACAAAAAACAGTCTACAGTTGGCAGGCATTTATTTGGAGTCTTATATACCAGATCATGCATTTTTCGCCAGCATAAACATTGATGTTGATTTTTCCAACCTTAGTCGTTTTGGAATAAATACCATTGTGCCTGTACCAACACAATACAAGATAGAAAACGGGTTATCTGGCTATCATCGAATAGCAGATAAAAATGATATTGGATATTGGGTGGTTTGCCTTTTTTCAAATGCGGATAAAAGGTTGGCAACAACAACGTTGCAATCATTGGGCTTACAGGTGCAAGTAGATAAATTCAATCTTAGTAATTGTCTGTTGATTCAACCAGCTCCAACTGCCATCCATCAAATTGCGGCCTTGCCTTTTGTCAATTATGTTGCAGCGCAATCAATAAAAGACAAGCCTATAAATTATAATAATACAAGTACTCATGGGGTAAGTGGTTTGCAATCTCCGAGTGGTCGCAATTTATTGGGTCGCAATGTTACCATTGGTGTAGGTGACAATGCTGATATTACCAGTGGTCATATTGATTTTACTGGCCGTGCCATCTTGCGTCACCCTTTTGGTATGGATTATCATGGTACGCATACATCCGGTACTGCAGCGGGTGGAGGTTTGATTGACCCTAAGCGCAAAGGCATTGCTCCCAAAGCAGGTATTATTTCGCAGTGGTTCAGCGATGTTTTATTAAACACGCCTACTTATGTAACAGATAATAATATAGTAGCAACAAATAATTCTTATTATTCGGTAGCGGTGGGATGCCCTGGAGAAGGGGTATATGACGCATTGAGTAATTATATAGATGCTCAAATGCGCAGCTATGATGAAGTATTGCATGTGATAGCATCTGGCAATGATGGAAGTTTAGGTTGTACACCCTATCCACAGGGGTTTGCAACTGTTAAATCAGGTTGGCAATCTGCCAAGAATGTTTTGACAGTAGGTAGCATGGATCAGGCGAGTTATAATATTGCCTTGTATAGTAGTCGTGGCCCAGTTAAAGATGGCCGCATTAAACCAGAAATTACGTCTAATGGTGCTAGTTATTCTACTTATCCTATTAATACGTATGGATTGAGTTTTGGAACCAGTATGGCTGCTCCTGTTGTTACCGGTGCAACAGCACTCCTCCAAGAAAGATATCGGCAATTACATGCTGGGGCTAATGCTAAAGCTGCTTTGGTAAAGGCCTTGCTTTGTAACAATGCAGAAGACCTGGGCAATCCGGGTCCTGACTTTAAATTTGGTTTTGGCATGCTTAATGTGCGTAAGGCCATTGAAGCAATGGAGGGCAACCAATACTATACTAACAGTATTGCCAACACGCAAAATCAATCATTCGGAATTACAGTTCCTTCGGGCGCAAGACGACTGCGTGTGTTATTGGTATGGAACGACTACCCAGCTACACCCAATACAGCCAATGCATTGGTGAATGACTTGGATCTTACTGTAACAACACCTTCTGTTATTTTGCATCGGCCGCTTATTTTAGATTCTTCTCCAGTAGGAGTTGATAACGCTGCTACCGAAGGAATTGACCATATTAATAATATTGAGCAGGTAGTCATCGATAATCCTTCTGCAGGAATCTTTACAGTAAATGTGAATGGAATTGCTATACCACAGGGGCCACAAAGCTATTATGTTACTTACCAAATAGACATGAATGGTGTTACTGTTGAATATCCATTTGGTGGCGAGCATTTTGTGCCAGGTGAAACAGAAACATTGCGCTGGACTGCCTATGGTAGCGAGAATGAAAATTTTACCATTGAATATTCTGATAATAATGGGAGTAGTTGGACTGTAATTAATAATTCGGTTGCGTCTACTGCTCGCAGTTATGTTTGGACGGTTCCTGCAGGCATTACCAATCAAGCTTTGGTTAGGGTAAGTAGAAATAATACTGCTTATGCAGATAACAGTGATGCCAATTTTAATATTCTAGGCGTGCCGGTCATCAACGCCATGACTACTTTGTGTGAGGGGTATATCCAATTGGGCTGGTCAGCTGCTACTGGTGCTACTTCGTATGATGTGCTGCAACTCAAAGGCGATAGTATGTCGGTTATCGGCAATACTACTACGCTTAGTTTCAATATCAGTAATCTAAATCCTAGCCTTACTAATTGGTTTGCAGTGCGTGCTAAAAATGGTACAGTCATTGGAAGGCAATCCTTGGCCGAATCGGGGATGGCAGCATCTGGCACCTGTAATTTATCTGCTTTTGACAACGATTTTAAAGCAGTAAGCTTGGATGCACCGAATACAGGAAGAGAAAATACTGCTAGCGCCAAAACAGGCATAGAACCAGTTAAACTGACCATTAAAAACTTAGATGATATTAGTAGTAGTGGTACTTATTCACTCTCCTATCAAATTAATGGGGGTTCCATTATTACGGAAAATACATCCGTAGTCATTCCCTCCTTATCTACTTATACTTATACATTTACTAGTACCGCAAATTTATTGACACCCGGTATTTATAATTTTAAAGTATGGGTCACTAGGGCTGGTGATACGCAACCCAGTGATGACACCGTGTATGCAACCATCAAACAGCTCGCGAATGCAGCGCTTACATTGCCATCAACTGATGGATTTGAAACGACTACTATCGAAAACTATCAATCCAATACAATTGGATTGAATGGCGATGACCGACTCGATTTTAAAACTGAGCAAAATAGGAGCAGGGCTAGAACATTTGTGAACACTGGATTTGCCCGCACCGGGAATCGTGCCATTACGCTCGATCAGACGCCCTTGGGAGCTATTGTGACGGATAGCCTTTTATTAACCTATAACCTTAGTAATTATATTTCGGGTAACCAATTCCGTTATGATTTTTATTATAAAAATCATGGACAGGCCGCCAATCCAAATAACAAAATATGGATGAGAGGAAGCGATAGCAAGCCCTGGGTCTTGGCGTATGACTTAGTGGCCAATCAGGGCGACTTAGGCGCTTGGAAAAAAGCCATCATCAATATAAACGACGTATTGGATACTGTACTACCTGCACAGCCTGTTAGCAGTAGTTTTCAAGTTAAAATAGTACAACAAGGAAGTACTTCTGCCAATGTACCTAATCCTATATTGGATCAAGATGATGGATATACTTTTGACGACACTCGCTTAGTATCGGCTACTAATGATGTGGCCATTTCTGAAATGGTATCTCCTATATTAAATGGATGTGGCAGCTATGGATCAGTACAAGTAGCTGTTAAAATAAAAAATTACAGCAATACCGTTTTTAACAATGTGCCTATAGCCTACCGAATTAATGGAGCAGCCCCTGTAACAAATACTATTACTAGTATCGCCGCAAATAGTACACAAGTATATACTTTTCCAGTCAATGCGAATCTTGCAGTTGATAATGATTATAAGTTTGATTGTTGGTTAACAGCAACCGGCGATACCTATAACAATAATGATAGTATTTTAGATTATCGAGTACATACTTCTCCCATTATCACGAGCTATCCTTATATGGAGGGATTTGAAAGCAGTGCTGGCTCCTGGTATGCAAAGGGTTCGAATAGTAGTTGGCAATGGGGTACTCCTGCTAAAACCATCATGAATAAAGCCGCCAATGGTAGCAAAGCCTTCGTTACTAATTTAATCGGTACCTATACTGAAAATGAATTTTCCTATCTCTATTCACCTTGTTTTGATATCAGTTCATTGAATGCACCCGTGCTATCCTTCAGTCATTTTTTTGAAATTGAAACAGATTATGATTATGCCTGGGTTGAATACAGCGTTGGCAATAGCAATGTATGGAACAAATTAGGTGCCGTAGGAGAGGGCACTAATTGGTACGATAATGCAGGGGTTGATAATTGGCGTGTATCAAACAACAAGTGGCATGTAGCCAGCATTTCTTTACCACGTACTGCAGGCATCATTCGCATTCGATTTGTAATGAGCAGCGACGCAGGATTAAATTTAGAAGGTATCGGTATTGATGATATTCGCATTCATGAAAAACTAGCTATTGCTGTTGTTCCTCCGGCACTAACAACTGCTGTAATGCCAGTATCAGGTAATGATTGGATTCCATTTACATGGGGCGATGCCTTAGTAGGTCCTTATTATATAATGGGTGAAATGAATCCGCATGGCCAAAATTTAGGGGCTGTCAATATGAACCTTTATATGAACCCGAGTGGGATAGTTCGAAATAGTAGCAATGAATATTATCTCGATCGCAATTACTCCATTAGAGCAGAAAATATACCTAGTCAGCCAGTGAGTGTTCGTTTGTATTTTAAAGACAGTGAAATCAATGCGCTGATCAATGCGAGTGGTTGTGCAAGCTGTGGCAAACCGAGCGATGCGTATGAATTAGGGATAACAAAATACAGCGGTTTGCAAGCAGAAGAAAATGGCACCCTCACCGATAATTTGGCTGGTAGTTACCAATTTATTTTTCCAGCTAATACGCAGATTATTCCACATGGCGATGGTTATTATGCCGAGTTTTCTGTCAATGAATTCAGTGAAAATTGGTTTAGCCGAGCCATGATTACACCTGTTCCTGCCAGTAACTGTCCTGCCAGTACGATTAGTTATACCGCTACAGGTGGAGGTACTTATCAATGGCAAGAAAATAACGGAATAGGGTATACGAATATTAGCAATGGGGTCAATTATGCAGGTGCCACTACTGCTACGCTGCAACTGATTAATCTGCCTACCAGCACTACCGGCAACAAATACCGTTGTTTGGTGAATGGCAATCCAGATTATGAACGTACGCTTCGATTTAATTTTATTTGGAATGGTTTTCAAAGTACTAATTGGATGGATCCAGCCAATTGGAGCTGTGGCGCCTTGCCCGACCAATACAGTGATGTAGTAATTCCTGCAGGGTTGACTAATTACCCTGTATTAAGTGCCAATACTTCGGTGCGTTCTGTAACTACTTATACTGGTGGGCTAGTAAATATTGCAAGTGGTATTCAATTACTGATTAAAGGCAAATAAGTTATAAAGGCTTTAACAACTATCAGCTGCACGGGCTAGGTATGGTTTGTATAATTTTATATAGCACTACCAATGCAGTCCCTTCTTTATCTTTGACTAAAAAATTGCTATGGCATTATTACCTTGGCTTACTGGAAAGGTTATACGCATTGAAGACGAAACTGCAGATACCCGAAGATTATGGATAGCCATTCCAACTGTAGAGCGATTTGAATTTCAGCCCGGGCAATTTCTTACCCTCGACCTACCTATTCATGAAAAAGCCAATAAACGTTGGCGCAGTTATTCTATTGCTAGTTGGCCCGATGGTTCCAATATAGTGGAATTAATCATTGTATTAGATAAGCTAGGTGCAGGCACCAACTATTTGTTCAATGAAGTTAAAATTGGCTCAGTACTCAGCTTTCGTGGTCCACAAGGGGTATTTACCCTACATCCTACCATTGACAAGGATTTGTTTTTTATTTGCACGGGTACTGGTATTGCCCCTTTCAGGAGTATGCTTCATTATATTAGAGTCAATCAATTGCCTTCTAAAAACATTTACCTACTCTTTGGTTGTAGAGAGGAAGCCGATCTGCTATACCATTCCGAAATGCAGCAATTAGAAAAGGAGTTGCCTGGATTTCATTACCTCCCTACTTTGTCGCAAGGTAATTGGGAGGGTAGGATAGGATATGTACATGCGCTTTATCATGAATTGTGCAGTGCCAAACAGCCCGCCGATTTTTATTTATGTGGTTGGAAGGACATGGTGGATGAAGCAAGGCAAGAATTATTGAATATGGGTTATGAGAAGGCTTGTATTCGACAGGAATTATATGGTTGATGGCTGGAAAAGGTTGATTTCAGAGGATAAACTATGACTAGAATCATCCGATATAATGATAAATACCAAATTTCACTGTCACAAATGTTACAGCATTTTTATGTAACTTGTCGCCTCAAAATAGGGCATCAAATTAACTGAATTATTATGGGCGCTTCTTCACTGATTGTTCTGATTATCGCAGCTGTTGCTTTTTCTGGTATCGCAACAATATTATTCAGATTAGTATTAAGAACCACCACCAACAAACAAAAAGGAGAGGCTTACGAATGTGGTGTTCCCACTCATGGAAAGACCTGGATACAATTAAATGTTGGGTATTATCTTTTTGCTTTGATCTTCTTAATTTTCGATGTGGAATTGGTTTTTCTCTATCCATGGGCGGTAGTCGCCAAAAAAATTGGCTTCTTGGCATTGATAGAAATAGTCATCTTTATTTTTATTTTATTCATCGGATTTATTTACGCTCATAAAAAAGGTGCCCTTAAATGGGTATAGTATAAAAAATTGCAGTAATCAATGGCAGAACAGCAAGCAATACAAACTGAATTCCCCGGCAAAATCCATGAGATCCCGGGTGGTGGCGTGGTGCTGAGTAAACTCGATGATATTATCAACTGGGCAAGGTCTAATTCTTTGTGGCCACTCACTTTCGCCACCAGTTGCTGTGGTATCGAATACATGTCGGTAGCAGGTGCCAAATACGATTTTTCGCGTTTTGGTTTTGAAGTAGCGCGTGCCTCTCCCCGTCAGGCCGATGTGATTATTATCGCTGGTACCATTGTTAATAAAATGGCTCCTGTCTTAAAGCGATTGTATGATCAAATGGCCGATCCAAAATATGTAATTGCAATGGGCGCATGTGCTATCAGTGGTGGTCCCTTTTTCTATAATACTTATTCAGTAGTAAAAGGCGCTGACCATGTGATACCAGTAGATGTTTATGTGGCTGGTTGCCCACCAAGACCCGAAGCCTTATTGCATTCATTGATTACGTTGCAACAAAAAATAAAAAGCGGATTAACGCGCGAACAGATTAGAATAGGTAAAGAATAATTATGCAGCAAGAAGAATTGAAAATTAAACTCTCAGCACTATTGCCTGCTGCCACTTTTGAAGAAGGGGGCGAATGGCTTACTATGCAGGTGGAGCCCACCGATTGGCCAGCATTGGCCAATAACTTGCTCACTGAGCCTACACTAAATTTTAATTTTCTTTTTTGTTTAACCTGTGTAGACTGGAAGACGCACCTTACCATGGTGTATCATCTTTCCTCTCGAACATTTGGACACAATATGGTGGTAAAGGTTCAATTAGATGCAGCAAAACCAGTTATTGCAACGGTTTCCGATTTATGGCGAACAGCCGAATTTCATGAAAGAGAAGTATACGAAATGTTTGGTGTAAACTTTCTGAATCATCCCGACCTTAGGTTATTGATATTGCCCGATGGATGGGAAGGCAAGAACCCATTGCGCAAAGATTTTGAGGACCCGATTAATATGATAAAGCTTTAATAATGAACAAGTAAACAGTTTTTCTATCGCCTACTATCCTGAAAGGATACACGCAATTTGAAACTGAATGCTCAATACCCGATACGCATACATGATTGAAGAAATAGGCACAACCCCTGAAGGTGAACTGATCATCAACGTAGGACCGCAACATCCTTCAACGCATGGCGTATTGCATCTCGTCATTACGTTGAGCGGTGAAACCATTCGTAAGGTGGAGCCTCATTTGGGTTATATCCATCGCAGCATTGAAAAAATGTGCGAGAGTCTTACTTACCGTCAGTTTATTTATGTTACCAGTAGGATGGATTATCTCTCAGCTCATATCAATAACCACGCTTGTGCACTTACTGTAGAGAAAGGATTACAAATAGAAGTGCCAGCCCGTGCTCAAGTGATAAGGGTTTTGATGGATGAGCTAACTCGTGTAGCATCGCATGAATTATGGTGGGGTTCGATGGCCATGGATTTGGGTGCCTTCACTCCTTTCTTTCACGCTTTCAGAGAAAGAGAAAGTATCAATGAAATAATGGAAGAAACCTGTGGCGCTAGGTTAACCATGAATTATATGGTGCCTGGTGGAGTAGTGCAGGATATTCATCCCAATTTTCAGAAAAAAGTAAAAGCCTTTCTGCAATTATATAAACTAAAAATTCATGAGTATGATGAACTGGTTACCGGCAATATCATATTCCAAAATAGGATGAAGGGCGTTGGTATTATTAAACCGGAAGATGCGCTCTCCTATGGCGTAACTGGCCCTGCTGCTCGCGGTAGTGGAGTAAGTTGTGATGTACGCAAGATTTATCCTTATGAAATATATGATACATTAGATTTTGAAGAGGTGCTAGAAACAGCTGGTGATTCATTTGCTAGGTACATGGTACGCATACGCGAAATGCAACAATCTATTCGTATCATCGAACAATTAATTGATAATATTCCAGAAGGCGATTTTCAAGCAAAGACCAAAGCCGTATTGAAATTACCTAAAGGAGATTATTATACAAGAGTGGAAACAGCCCGTGGCGAATTGGGTGTGTACATTGTTAGTGAAGGCGGTACCACTCCTTATAGAATTAAATTTCGTTCACCCGGATTTTCCAATTTATCAATATTGGACCATATCGCCCGCGGAAGCAAACTGGGCGACTTGGTGGCCATGATGGGAACACTGGATTTAGTAATACCTGATATCGATCGTTAAAATTATGTGGAGCTTTAATCATATTGCCAATAGTATACATGTCTGGTTGAATGCAAATTTCAACCCTACCTGGACCCTTATTTTTGAAATGGTCATTGCCGGCGTTGCCGTAATTGGTCTTTTCGCAGGATTGGGTTTGGTATTGGTAATTATGGAAAGAAAAGTAGCTGCTTGGATACAAATTCGATTGGGCCCCAATCGTGTTGGTCCTAAAGGATTATTACAATCACTAGCAGACACTTTGAAATTATTGGTAAAAGAAGGACTTACGCCCAATGGCGCCGATAAATTTTTATTCAATCTGGCACCATTTATTGCCATGATTGTAGCCATGTTATTAATGGCTCCCATTGCTTTTGCCAAAGACTTTCAATTGTGGGACCTGAATATTGGAGTACTCTATATTTCAGCGATCTCTTCTATAATGGTTATTAGTATTTTGATGGCAGGATGGGCCAGCAATAATAAATATTCATTGATGGGTGCCATGCGCAGTGGCGCACAGATTGTGAGCTATGAATTATCAGCTGGACTTTCCGTATTGGCCATTGTGGTATTGACCGGAAGCATGAGCATCAATGATATCATCTATTCACAAGCCGATGGTTGGTGGATTTTTAAAGGACATATTCCAGTGATCATTGCTTTTGTTGTATTTATTATAGCAGTTACTGCAGAAACCAATCGGGCACCTTTTGATTTAGCAGAAGCGGAATCAGAATTAACAGCAGGTTTTCACACAGAATATTCAGGAATGAAATTCGCCCTATTCTTCCTGGCGGAATACATCAATGTATTTATAGTATGTGCATTGGGCGCTACTTTGTTTTTAGGCGGATGGATGCCCTTTCATATTGGTAATTGGGAAGGGTTTAATCATGTAATGGATTATATACCCTCGAGTATATGGTTTTTTGGAAAAACATTTTTTATGATTTTTCTAATTATGTGGTTCAGGTGGACATTCCCTCGTTTGCGCATTGATCAATTATTAAATCTGGAATGGAAATATTTATTGCCCATCAGTATGTTCAACCTTTTGTTGGTTACGCTGATTGCAATAATGAAATGGCATTTTTAAAGAATAGTATATGTTGAAATTTATAGGATATATTATTGGCTTGCTGGGCGTCGCCTTATTGGTACGACATGCAGTAGCTTATTTTATGGGTAAAAAATCAGGGTTAACAGGAAAAGGGCTCTTGGCTTCTATTCTCTTGACCTTGGTAGGCGCATTCATTATTAAGAAGTCGAAAAAATAATTACAGTGGCAATCACGGCCCTGTTCAATAAAATAATACATGTTTATAGTAAAATACATACAAGAAGTTTTCGGTGCCGTAAAATCCTTGGCCATCGGGATGAGGCGTACACTTTATTATTTCACCCATCACAAAGAAATTATTACGGAACAGTATCCTGATAACAGAGATACGCTGCATTTGCCGGAACGTTTCAAAGGTGAAGTAGTAATGCCGCATGATGAAAAAAATGAACATCGCTGTACTGGGTGCACGGCCTGTGAACTGGCTTGTCCGAATGGAACAATCAAAGTAGTTACTAAATTCGATATCAGCCCAGAGGGAAAGAAAAAGAAAGCGATTGATAAACTGGTGTATCACCTCGAGCTTTGCACCATGTGTAACTTATGTGTGGTGGCTTGCCCTTCTGATGCAATTATTATGGCACAAACATTTGAACACAGTGTGTACGATAGAAACCTATTGACAAAAATTTTAAACAATCCCGATTCCAAAATAATGGACGGAGTAGAATAATGGAAGGATCAACAATCATATTTTATCTGCTGGCCCTGCTTACCGTTGTAAGTGGCATTCTAGCTGTAACAGCCACCAATATTTTGCGGGCTGCAATTTCATTGCTGTTTGCATTGATTGGCATTGCGGGCATTTATTTTTGGCTGGATTATCAATTCATTGCCGCTGTACAAATAGTAGTGTATGTAGGCGGTATTGTGGTATTGATAATATTTTCTATATTCCTTACACAAAGTGCAGGCGAAAAAATGCCGTCTCAAAAATTAGGAAGAACTGTCTTCTCAGCATTGGCAGCATTCTGCGGGTTTGCTTTGGTATTAATACAACTCTTCCAGCATAATTTTCCCATTAGCAAAGATTTGACCCTTACTCCCAAAGTAGCAGATATTGGTACACAAATGCTCGGCGTAAAAGAAGAGGGCTATGCATTGCCATTTGAACTGGTGAGTATGTTATTGTTAGCAGCCTTGATTGGTTGTATAGTTATTGCCATGCGTTCTAAACCTCAAACAACATGATGCAACCCGGATTATATCATATACTAATTATCAGCGCAGCACTTTTCTTCATAGGTGTATTTGGTTTTTTTACAAGAAGAAACTTAATCACAATGCTGATGAGTATTGAGTTGATTTTAAACAGTGTGAACCTCAATTTTATTGCCTTCAACAAATATGTTTGGCCACATAAAATGGACGGACTGTTTTTTAGTTTATTTGTTATTGCCATTGCAGCGGCAGAAGCTGCAGTAGCCATTGCCATTATTATCAATCTATACCGCAGTCATCAATCCATCGATGTGGAAGACGCGGGAGAAATGAAATATTAAATGATGAACCCAGTATATATAGCACTGATTCCTTTATTGCCACTGGCCGGCTTTCTAATGCTTGGCCTTTTTGGAAGGAAATTTTTTAAAGAGACGTCTGGCATCATTGCCACCCTATTATTATTAACTGCCTTCGGGTTATCGGTATATGTGGCCTATGATTATTTTACACATGCCAATGGCGGTGTATATCCGAAAACAATTGCCTTTCAATACACCTGGCTACGGTTTACCGACACGCTTTCCATTGATATGGGAGCACTGATTGATCCCATTTCTGTGATGATGTTGTTGGTGGTTACTTTTGTTTCGCTGATGGTGCATATTTATAGTTTGGCCTATGTTAAAGGAGAAGAAAGGTTTGCTACCTATTATGCTTACTTAATGCTCTTTACTTTTTCAATGCTTGGCCTGGTACTATCCTCTAATCTATTCCAGATTTATATTTTCTGGGAATTGGTGGGGTTATCCTCTTTCTTATTAATTGGTTTTTATTATAATAAACCATCGGCAGTAGCGGCTTGTAAAAAAGCGTTTATCGTTACCCGTTTTGCTGACTTGGGTTTTCTAATTGGTATTTTAATTCTTTCTTTTTATTCCGGCACTTTAGATTTTGCTACACTTATAAATACACTTACTACTCCTGAGTCTGCTGCTATGAAAAATGCAGTCACTGCTTCTTTCTTAGGAGTATCTGCAATTTCTTGGGGTATGGCATTGGTATTTATCGGAGGTGCAGGTAAGAGTGCAATGTTTCCATTACATATATGGTTACCCGATGCAATGGAAGGTCCTACACCCGTATCGGCATTGATTCATGCGGCTACCATGGTGGTAGCAGGTGTATTCTTAGTGGCACGTTTATTTCCTGTATTTGCACTAACCACTCCTGCTGTATTGGAAATTGTTGGTTGGGTGGGCGCATTCTCTGCCATCTTTGCGGCGATGATTGCTTGCACGCAAACAGATATTAAAAGAGTGTTGGCTTATTCTACTATGTCGCAAATAGGATTTATGTTATTTGCACTGGGGGTTTCTAAATATGGAGGCGAAAATGGACTGGGTTTTACGGCTTCCATGTTTCATTTATTCACACACGCCATGTTCAAAGCATTATTGTTCTTGGGTGCCGGCGCTGTCATTCACTACGTACACAGCAATGAAATGAAAGATATGGGTGGACTTCGAAAATTATTGCCCATCACCCATATTACCTTTTTAATTGCTTGTTTAGCTATAGCTGGCGTTCCTCCATTTGCAGGCTTCTTTAGTAAGGAGGAAATTTTATTGGCAGCTTTTAATGGCAACAAAACCATTTATTATGTCGCCTTACTTACTTCTGGTCTGACAGCATTTTATATGTTCCGTTTATACTTTAATATTTTTTGGAGTAAGGAACCTGCAACACAGCACGACAAGCATCATGGCGAAGGCGGATTTGCAATGATGATGCCCTTGGTATTATTAGCCATTGGGGCCGCCGCCGCGGGCTTTATCCCATTTGGCAACTTTGTAAGTTCAGATGGCGCTAAATTAGAATCGCATTTTCACCTGGCATTTTCTGCGGCACCCGTATTAATCGGGCTATCAGGAATCCTGCTGGCATTTGTTATGTATAAAAAACAATCTAATAAGGCTACCAATTTAGCCAATAGCTTGGGTGGAATCTACAAAACAGTCTATCATAAATTTTATATAGATGAACTCTATCTTTTTATCACTAAAAAAATATTGTTCAATTTAATTGGAAGGCCTGCTGCTTGGTTTGATAAAAATGTGGTTGATGGATTAGTAAACGCAACAGGTAATGCCACCACAATGATTTCAGCAAAGATTAAAGGAATGCAGTCTGGTCGAGTACAACAATATGCTGCCTATTTTTTCGCAGGTGTTTTTGGATTGGTGTTGATATTTCTCTATATCTGGAAATAAAATAAGTGCTGCCAAGGGCAGGAATAAAATTAATAGGAATGAATTTATTATTATTATTAGGAATACCATTATTAACTGCCGTGTTGGTACTCATGAGCCGTAACCAACAGCAGGTAAAATGGGTGTCTTTTGCTGGGGCATCAGTGCAATTGATTCTTTCACTGGCACTGTATTATTATTTTCAAAAAGCAAGTGCAAGCGGCGCTACTGGTATGTTGTTTCAACAAACGTATAGTTGGTTTCCAACTTGGGGCATCAATTTTCATGTAGGCGTAGACGGTATTGCTTTGGCGATGATACTATTGACTGCATTTGTAGTATTGGCAGGTGTATTGGTATCTTGGAATGTAGAAAAAATGACCAAGGAATTTTATTTTCTATTGATATTATTGAGTTTTGGTGCCTATGGATTTTTTATTTCTTTGGATCTCTTTATTCTATTCTTCTTCCTCGAAATTGCGGTGATTCCTAAATATTTACTCATTGGTATTTGGGGTAGTGGAAAAAAAGAATACAGTGCCAATAAGTTGGCCTTGATGCTTATGGGAGGATCGGCACTGGTATTGGTGGGCTTGTTGGGTGTGTATTTTAGCGGAGAGGAAAGAACGTTTGATTTAATCAAATTATCTCAATTGCATCTCTCTCCATTGACACAAAAAATTTGCTTCCCACTTTTATTTATTGGCTTTGGTGTTTTTACTGCTTTGTTTCCCTTCCATACTTGGGTGCCTGATGGTCACTCCTCTGCGCCAACAGCAGGATCGATGTTTTTGGCAGGCATTTCTATGAAACTAGGTGGCTATGGATGTTTGCGGGTAGCTACATTTATGATGCCCGATGCAGCACATCAATATGCACCTTATATTATTGTACTTTCTTCTATTGCTATTTTATATGGTGCATTCGCTACCATGATGCAGAAGGATTTGAAATATATCAACGCCTATTCTTCTATAAGCCATTGTGGTTTTGTTTTACTTGGTATCGGTATGTTAACCAAAACTGCCCTCACGGGTGCAGTGATGCAAATGGTAAGTCATGGATTAATGACAGCCCTTTTCTTCGCCGTTATTGGAATGGTATATCAACGAACTCATACAAGACAAGTGAATGAAATGGGCGGCCTCATGAAATCAATGCCCTTTATAACAACTATTTTATTTATTGTAGGACTTTGTTCTTTGGGTTTACCCGGACTGAGTGGCTTTGTTGCCGAAATGACTGTTTTCATGGGTGCTTGGCAAAACCCCGGAATGTTTTACCGCATTGCTACCATCGCTGCTTGTATGTCGATTGTAGTAACGGCCGTTTATATCCTAAGAGCTATTGGACAAACTGCAATGGGGCCTATTAAAGAAGAATTTAAAAATTTACCTGATGCCAGCTGGAACGAGAAATTGGCCGCAGGTATTTTATTGGCTGGTATACTAGCTATCGGATTAGCACCCTTCTGGCTGAATGATTTAATTACACCCGGTACAGAAATTATTATTAACAAACTGACAGGCAAATAAATGACAACTGATCTATTGATACTGATGAAACAGGAACTGGTGGTAACATTTATCATCTTTATTCTGTTGTTCATAAAAATTGGGAAGGGCATAAAGAATGAAACCTTATTGCCATTGATTCAATTGCTTTTGCTGACCAATTTTGTAATTGGATTTTTCTTCAATAAAGAAGGTATATTATTTGGCGGCATGTATAATACTACTGCGCTGATGGTGTTCCAGAAAAATATATTAAGTCTTGCTACCTATTTGATTTCTTTGCTTTGTGTTGGGTGGTTAAAAAAGTCAGATCATCTAGCTGAATTTTTTCTCTTGATGCTATCTGCACTTTTGGGTATGTTCTTCATGATTTCTGCTGGTAATTTGTTGATGTTTTATTTGTCATTGGAATTGGCGACCATACCTATTGCTGCCATTGCTAATTTCGACTTGGAAAAAAGACGTTCTTCAGAAGCGGCCATGAAAATGATTTTATCTTCTGCCTTTTCCTCTGGCATTTTATTATTTGGTATTTCATTGTTGTATGGCGCCACTGGTACAATTGATTTTGTAGCATTACCAGCCTTGCTGAATGGTAGTCCATTGCAGCTATTTGCATTTATATTTTTATTTGCTGCATTTGCATTCAAGCTTTCTATTGTGCCTTTTCATTTATATACAGCAGATGTATACGAAGGTGCACCTATTGCAGTTACTTCTTTTCTATCTGTTGTTTCAAAAGGGGCGATTGCCTTTATATTTATCACTGCCTTGTATAAAGTGTTTCGCCCAATGGAAGAGGTATGGTACAATATGTTGGTCATCTTGTCCGTTGCTACCATGTTAGTGGGTAATCTATTTGCATTGCGTCAACAGCAATTCAAAAGATTCCTGGCGTTCTCCTCCATTGCACAAGTTGGTTTTATTCTGGTAGGTATTAGCAGTGGTGCACCTGAAGGCCTCAGTGCTGTAGTATATTTTGTACTCATTTATGTATTCAGCAATTTGGCTGCATTTGGGGTTGCTGAATTAATATCTAATCAAACTGGAAAGGAATCAATTGATGATTATAAAGGGATGTATGCTACTAATCCTTTTCTTAGTTGGGTTTTGGCAATCGCATTGTTTTCATTAGCGGGCATTCCACCAACAGCCGGATTCTTTGGAAAATTATTTCTCATCACAGCAGGTGCATCCAAAGCCTCTTATTGGTTTATCATTATTGCTGCTTTGAATATGATGATATCGTTATTCTATTATTTGAAAGTGGTAAGAGCAGTATTCATGGATAAGTCTGAACAGCCAATTGAAAAAATCAATATTCCTGCTTCAGCAAAATTGGCTTTATTGCTTTGCGGTGCAGGCATAGTTTTACTCGGTATCCTAAGTTGGGTATACGATTATATAGTATCACTGGTAAAATGATTATAACGACTATTAACCATGGCAATTAATAAAAATCACGAATTTGAAGAACTGGATGGCATTAAATGTGGCATCGTTGAAAAAAAAGTAAATCCTGCCAGGGTTGCTTTTTTAAAGTCATTATTAGAATCTAATGGATACACGGTAGTTGCGGCGCCTACTCCTGCACCCAAAGCAGCGCCAGTAGCAGCACCGAAAGAAGGGGAAGTTCCACCAGTAGTGGCACCTCTACCTGCAGCACCAGAAACCTTTACTGTGGGCGTTACAGATTATACTTTTAATAGCATCAATGCTATTTTTGGTAGAGCACTCAAAACTGCCGACGGGCATGTCGTTACACTTGCCTATTGGGAACAAAAAGACAATATTAGTCAAGATGAAGTGCCTTATTACGAAACAGACTAAAATTTTAATCTGAAAAGGGATCCCTGCAAATTTTTACCATCCTTTTACTACTAATAATTGTTCAATAACTGATTTAAATCATATGCTGCCCGCTAGGGCTTTTGTAGTTTTGCATCAAATAAGCTTGCATGAGTATTTGGAAGAATATCATTAATAAACCCACCTGATTTTTCCGTACCCTATTCATTTTATTACACCACATTATTAATGCTGTTAAACAACTGCAAGCATGAAGACCATTATAGAGCCTTTCAAAATTAAATCTGTTGAGCCCATATTTTTCACCACGCCCGAATACAGGGTAGAAGTATTAAAGAATGCAGATTACAACCCTTTTCTAATTCATTCCAATGATGTACTCATCGACCTATTGACCGATAGTGGCACCAGTGCCATGAGCAGTGATCAATGGGCTGGTATCATGAAAGGAGATGAATCCTATGCCGGGAGCCCTAGCTATTTTCGTTTTAAAGATGCGGTACAGGATATTACGCATATGCCCCATGTAATACCTGCCCATCAAGGAAGGGCTGCTGAAAAAATTCTATTTAGTATTTTGGGGGGTAAGGGAAAATATTTTGTGAGCAATACCTTATTTGATACCACTCGCGCCAATATAGAATATTCCGGGGCAGAAGGAGTAGATTTTATTGGAGAAGCAGGCAAACATCCTACGATCCCCGCACCTTTTAAAGGCAATATGGATGTGGAAGCACTCAAAGCCTTTATCAAAGAAAAAGGAGCGGCTAATATTCCACTTTGTATTATCACTGTTACCAATAATTCTGGCGGTGGACAGCCAGTGAGTATGGGTAATATAAAGGCAGTTAAGGCAGTTTGCCAAGAACACCATATTCCATTATTTATTGATGCCTGTCGATTTGCTGAAAATAGTTATTTTATCAAACTACGTGAGCCTGGCTATGCCGATATTTCTGTAAAAGAAATTGCACAGGAATTATTTTCTCACGCCGACGGATGTACGATGAGTGCAAAAAAAGATGCCTTCGCCAATATCGGCGGATTTTTAGCCATGCACGATGAAACATTGGCACAACAATGCCGCAACCTACTTATCCTTACTGAAGGCTTTCCTACCTATGGGGGATTAGCCGGCCGCGATCTGGAAGCCATTGCCATTGGATTGAAAGAAGTATTGGATGAGCATTATCTTCAGTACAGAATTAGAAGTATCGAATATATTACCAATAAATTAGAAGCTGCGGGTGTACCGGTAATGCTACCGGCAGGTGGACATGCAGTTTACTTAGATGCCAAAGCATTTCTAGATCATATTCCAGTTCATCAATATCCTGGACAGGCCTTGGTAGGAGCCTTGTATTTGCATGGTGGTATTCGCGCTGTAGAAATTGGTTCACTTATGTTTGGAAAATACAACGACCAACATGAATTGATACCTGCTGCTTTGGAATTGGTTCGATTAGCCATCCCAAGACGTGTATACACGCAAAGCCATATTGATTATGTATCCGAAGTAATCATTGAAGTATTCGAACAACGCAAAGCCATCAAAGGGCTTACAATCATTGAAGAAGCTCCCACCCTTCGACATTTTACCGCCAAACTAAAACCCATTCAATAAATTTTTAAAATAATATACAATGAAAAATATTAAACACAGTTGGGCCGAGCCCTATAAAATTAAAATGGTAGAGCTGCTCAAAATGACCAGTCCTTCACAACGTAAAAAAGCCATGAAGGAAGCGGGCTTTAATACTTTTCTGCTGAAATCAGAAGATGTATACATCGACTTACTTACTGATAGCGGAACTTCGGCTATGAGTGACCGCCAGTGGGCAGGTATGATGATGGGCGATGAGGCTTATGCAGGCTCGCGCAATTTCTACCATCTCGAAGAAGTAGTTAAAGAGGTGTATGGATATAAATATTTAATTCCAACACACCAAGGAAGAGGAGCTGAAAATATTCTTTCTAAAATTCTTATTAAGAAGGGAGATATCATTCCTGGTAATATGTATTTTACTACTACTCGCTTGCACCAGGAATTGGCAGGAGGTAAATTTGAAGACATTATCATAGATGAAGCGCATGATTCAGAAAATGAATTTTCTTTCAAAGGAAATGTAGACATTGAGAAATTAGAAAAACTGATTAAGAAACATGGCGCTTCTAAAATTCCTTATGTAAGTATTGCTACCAGCGTGAATATGGCCGGAGGTCAACCTATCAGTATCAAAAACCTGAAAGAAGTAAGAGCAGTCACTAAAAAACATGGTATTCGTATCATTCACGATATGACCAGGGTAGCAGAAAATGCATTTTTCATTCAACAAAAAGAAAAGGGATTTAGCAATAAATCAATTAAAAGTATTGTAAAAGAAATTTGCTCTTATACTGATGGGGCTACCATGAGTGCTAAAAAAGATGCACTGGTTAATATCGGTGGATTTTTGGCAGTCAACGATTGGGATGTTTTTGAAGAAGCCCGTAATATGGTGGTTGTATACGAAGGATTACATACCTACGGCGGTTTGGCTGGCAGAGATATGGAAGCAATGGCCATTGGTATAGGGGAAAGTGTTAGTGACGAACACATCAAGGCAAGGGTAGGGCAGGTTATTTATTTGGGCGAAAAAATGATTGAATATGGCGTACCCATCGTGAAGCCTATTGGTGGTCATGGAATATTTGTAGATGCTAAAAAATTCCTTCCACATATACCACAAGATTTGTTTCCTGCACAAACATTGGCCTCAGAAATTTACCTTGATTCAGGTGTTCGTACAATGGAAAGAGGAGTTGTATCTGCTGGTAGAAAAGCCAATGGAGACAATTATTATCCCAAACTCGAATTGGTTCGCTTTACTATTCCCCGTCGTGTATATACACAAGCTCATATGGATGTGATTGCAGAATCAGCTGCTAGTGTTTATGAACGCAGGAATAAAATAAAAGGATTGAAAATGGTGTATGAACCAAAATACCTTCGCTTTTTTCAAGCAAGATTTGAGCAATTATAAAGTAGTTAAACCAAGAATGAATACAATTGAAAAGCCCTTTCTCTTAGAGAAAGGGCTTTTTCATGATATTGGCAATTAATTAAAACTATATTGGTATTGTAAAGCGTCTAATTCTAAATCGGCATAAAACAAAGCTTTTACAAAAGCCTGTCTATTTTCTTTGGCGATATTTTTTAAAGTACGATAATAGAGAATGCCGGCTCTTAAATTTTGATAAAATCCGGCATAGTATTTTTTCTTTTTGTCAAAAGTATCAGCGTCAATATCTTTTTCAATTTGTTCTTTTAGATAGTCTAAATACATATTCAATTCTGCAATGAACATATGCGGCCTCTCTGACCGATTCATGATATTGACTCTTCCATAAATATGGTCAATCATGGTTTGTAAACTCACCACTTCGGAAAAATTTACAATATTGGGTCCTGGGCAAATATTGACCTCATTCCTATTTTTTATAAATACTTCTTTATGGCAAATGGCAGCTGCATTACTTAAGCCTACACAAAGGCATTCTTTTGCTAAAACTTCTTTCAACTGAATATTATATTCCTTTTCCGTCAATTGCATTGTATCGAGCGATGCAATCTTTAATTCCTGGTATTGACGTGATGCAGTACAAACAGATTCCTGTGTAAATTCAGTATTGAAGGCCAGGTGTTTTTCCGAACAAGGACTGCCAGGGTGCCCCTTTGCAATTCTGTCTAATTTTTCTTTTTCTGCACTGCTTCCTTTTAAATAATAAAACCTTACTCCTAATGGTGAATTATAACTTAATTCAATATCCTTTTCTTCTGCCTTAATTAATAAGTTAATAGTATCAGGATCCACCGTAGTGGCTTCTGGCACTAATAAAAAAGGAGTACCCCAACCAGTACTATTCAATTTATATTGTTGATGGAGAAAGATATCCTCCTCATAGGTTCCAATACCACCCTGAGCAGATAAATTAATGACAGGTGCTGTCGTCAACCATTGATTGGTTTTTTTAAATTGTGCATCATTGTATAGTTCAAACAAGGTATCAATCAATTCCTGCTTTTTCGTTTTGAATTCTTCTAAAATAGGGCCCATTAAATACCCTTCTGTCGCAAATGCGTGTCCACCACAATTCAGTCCCGATTCAATTCTAAACTCACTTACCCAAAGCCCTTTTTTGGCAAGGTATTTACCCTGAATCAGCGCAGAGCGATAATCACTTACTTTAATAATTATTTTTTTATTGAATTGCCCTTGTTCATTCATGAAGAATGCCTCACAGTTGCCCAAATAATTATACAATCTTGGATTCATGCCAGCAGAAAATATAACCGATGAATTGGTTAGGTTGCTTTTTGCATAGCCCCTTAATGCAGCTACTGCGTCTGAACCATCTTCAATTAAACTACCATCTTTTTCATAATTATTGCGATCTGTCTTGGTCATGATATTTACATCAATCGCACCCGGAATAATTTGTGAACGCAGGTAATTCTCTATTTTTTCTTTTTCAGGTTGAATGCCTGAATTCATCATTTGTCGATATAATTGTTTGAGACGATTTTCTTCTGGCAACAGCTCAAAATATTTTACAATTTCTGAGCCTGCTTCAAAGGCTGCCGATTTTATTTTATCTACTTGCTCCTGCACCATGAAATTCACCATATTCAGGTAGTCAGTAATTCTTTTGGCCCTGCTATCAGGAATATGAGCAGGAATGGCATGGTATTGCCAGCCCATAGTCGGATAATAATGTTTGCGCATCATCTCTATTAAGCGATCTTCTACGATAGACATTACCGAGGAGATGCCATAGGGTGCTACTTTAATCGGGGTGTCGACAGTATAAGCCAATCCCATAACGGGAATATGAAAGGAATGATGAGGGGTGTTGTACATGCAAAAAAGAATAAGTAAATAAAATGCATTGGAGTGGAAATAGTAAGAAAGGAGTCCGCACTAATGCTAGCAAACGAAGATAAACCTTATAAAGGACAAAAATGTCTTTAATTAGGTTAATAATTATTTGCTATAGCCCACGAGGGACCCTTCCTTTTATGTTAAAAAATAAGGGCAAATAAAAGACCCTGCTATAATGGCTAAATGCCAATAGAATAATGCTTTGCGTTCTTTCTTTTACAGTGGAGCTTTTATTTCGAAAGTTTTTCTACTATACTTGTCTAGTCCAATTTATTTTACTTCCAAATCCAAGGGTATTGTCAGTAAATTTAATGCTGTCTAACTGAATTACCCATATTTCTCCGGGCATCGCTAAGGCAGCGGGGTGTTGTTTGTAATATTGACTAGAAGCATTTAAACCGAGTGAATTCTCCCTTTCAATTAAACGACCTTCCAATTGAATTCCCTTGATTTGTAAAAAATTTAATTTATCTGGAAGAATAGAGCCAGCTAATATTCGATTTTTTAACATCATGCCACCATGCTTTGTATTTTCTGAAGATTTGAAATAGAGCAAAGTATTTTCTTTGTCATAAGTATAAAAGCAACTGAAACAATAAGGATGACCTGCTTCATCAATGCAGCAAATACTAGCACAATGTTGTTTGGTAATAAATTCATCAATTTTGACTTTCATAGGGCTTAGTTTACTTTAATAATTCTAACAGGACAAGCCTTGGCAATTTCTTTTGTATGTTCAACAGCGTCAAGGGGAATACTTAAAATAAATAAATCTTTTTTTGCAGTTGCTTTTAGCAAAGTGGCTTTGCCGTCTTTTTTCGACATCCTCCAAAATGCTGGTTGCTGTTCATAGCAAATTCCACAACCAATACATTTATTTCTGTAGTGAATAATCTTAGCCATTGTCTGCATCTACTATTTTGTACAACTTGTCTTTTGAAGAAATTTTATGTTCAATGGGGAAAGTGATTCTATCTCCTTTGATGGCAATTGAGTGCGGATTTCCATTTACTATTAAGGTGTCTAGCTTTTCTTTGATCATGCCAAAGCTAGGTCCAGTTATCATAATGCTGTCACCTTCCTTGATGGAGCCAGCCTCAATTAAAAATTCTCCTACTTTAATTTTCGGATAATATTTTTCAGCCTTGCCCAAATATATTTTTTTCTCTGTTGCAATCGAGCCAGGCTGTGAAGTCCATTCACCCAACTGCCTGCCTAAATAATAACCCTCCCAAAATCCACGATTATACACCGTAGACAATTGTTCCATCCAGTTTTTTATTTTTTCAGGGGTATAGGTATTGTTGTGGAGGGATTCAATAGCCTCCCGATAACATTTGGTAACAGTATATACATACTCCGGACCCTTACTCCTTCCTTCAATTTTCAATACTGATACACCACTATCCAAAACCTGGTCTAAAATATCAATCGTGCATAGATCCTTGGGAGAGAAAATATATTCATTATCGATTAGCAACTCTTCATTTGTTTCTACATCTGTTACTTTATAGGGCCTTCTACAATTTTGAATACAGGCGCCACGATTGGCAGAGGCATTTTGGGAATGCAGACTTAAATAACATTTTCCAGAAATGGCCATACAAAGTGCACCATGAACAAAAATTTCAGTTTTCATCAACTCTCCAGATACCCCGCGGATATTTCTGCGACTGATTTCTTGGTTGATTTGTGCAGTTTGTTTTAAAGTGAGCTCTCTAGCCAATACGACTACGTCCGAAAAAGGCGCAAAAAATTGTACTGCTTCAATATTGCTAATATTGGCCTGCGTAGAAACATGCAAGGGGATATTCATTTGTCTGCAATATTCAATTACTGCAAAATCGGCTCCTATTACAGCATCAATCTCTTGCTTTTTAACTTCCTTTAAAATGTTTTGCAATAATTGCATATCATGTTCGTACATGATGGTATTTAATGTGATGTAGGATTTAATACCGGCCTTTTTACAAATATTGCTAATGGTTTTTAAATCAGCTATCACAAATCCACCAGCAGAACGCGCGCGCATATTTAATTGCTCCACTCCAAAATAAACCGAATTGGCTCCAGCCTGAATAGCAGCTTGTAATGATTCGAATGAACCCGCTGGAGCAAGCAATGATATATTTGACTGGATCGACATCTTTGTTATTTGCTGACTTTTTTAAGTTCGATTTTTTTCTGCCTCCTTAGCAACGCTGTTTTATATTGCTTTTTCTCCTCCTTGGTTTCAGGTTTTATGCTCAAAACAGGGGTTGCATTCCCATTCCCATCTAATGCCACAAAACTAAAATAGGCTTCACTGATCAGGTATTTTTTTTCTTCCAGTACTTTACGGGCAAAGGACTGTACAAAAATTTCCATGGAACTATTAAAAGCCCTTGTGATACATGCATGAATGCTTATAATATCTCCAATTTTGGCTGGTGCATTAAAATCCACCTGGTTGATAGAAGCAGTAACACATATTTTTCCTGAGTGTGTTTGCGCACAAACTGCAGCTGCAATGTCCATCCATTCCACTAGGCGACCACCTTGTAAAATATCCATGGGATTAGTGTCATTGGGGCAAACCACTTCGGTTTTTATTATAATGGAAGCACTGGGCGATTTAGATGGGATGGGTTTTTTCATATGATTGAGTTGAGCCATGATACAGCAGATAAATCTACTGCGTTTGAATATAAATAATTGATATTATACTTGAATTTTATATGTTTAATTGGAATTGACATGGGGGAGTAAAAAACTGGAATACATCAGTAATTTAGCTGCTGAAAAGTTCAATTTTACAATAAAAAGATTGGGCAAATATAATAAATATGGATAAATTTGTCCTTAATTATGTCTTGAAATTTCCTTATGGCTGCTGATTCTCGAAAGATGATTGTTGTAACATTGTTGGTGATTGCTTTTTTGAGCTACTCCTCCTATATTTATTACCGTTTACCGGTTAACAAATATGCTGTTGACCCCAATGCCGAAGATGGGAAAATGGTTTGGCAAAAGTACAACTGCAATGCTTGTCACCAAATTTATGGGTTGGGGGGGTACTTGGGCCCCGATCTTACCAATATTTACTCATTGAAAGGTGCAGATTATATTAAACCACTGGTTAATTTTGGCCCTAGGACCATGCCTGCTTTTCATTTATCTGATATAGAATTGAAAGATTTGATTGCCTATTTGAAAAGCGTTGACGCTTCCGGTAAATCAGACCCACGAACATTTACAATTCATTCTAATGGAACCATTGCACAATAAACATTTTTCCACTGCCAAATTATTTGTACTAACAGGCTTACTGTTATTGTCTGTAGGAATGATTTTTGGCTTAGGTGCTGCAGCACAATATATCTTGCCTAATTTTTTAAAGCAACAATTGTCCTTTGAAAAAATGCGCCCACTGCATGTAAGTGCAGTAGTGTTTTGGATTATCGTTGCCGCAATGGGCAGCGTGTTTACTTATCTTCAACAATATAATGGGAAAAAACTGCGCTTCCCATTATTAGCGAAAGTTCAGTTTATGATCTTTCTGATTACCATTATTTTTATTCTAATATCCTATTGCTTTGGCGAATTTGGGGGTAGAGAATATTGGGAATTTCATCCTTTTCTGGCCATGCCCATTGCAGTAGGATGGATACTTTTTCTAATTAATTTTATAGCATCACTCGGCACTTTAAAGAAACAACCTGTATATGTTTGGATGTGGCTCACAGGCATCGTCTTTTTCTTATTTACATTTCTAGAATCTTATTTATGGTTATTGCCCTATTTCCGCAACAATATCATCAATGATATGACTGTACAGTGGAAATCTTATGGCTCCATGGTAGGTACCTGGAATATGTTGATATATGGAAGCAGCATTTTTTTGATGGAAAAAATAAGTGGCAACAAAGAAGCAGGCCGTTCTCCTATGGCTTTCGTGCTCTATTTTACCGGGTTCACTAATTTACTATTTAATTGGGGGCACCATATTTATACATTGCCAACCCATCAGTATATTCAATATGTTAGTTATGCCATCAGCATGACAGAGCTTTTTATATTTGGAAGAATCATCTATACTTGGAGAACTACCATTTCCACTGCTCAAAGACATTTTCATATCATGTCATTTCGGATGTTAGCCGCTGCCGATTTTTGGGTATTTTTAAATCTAGTACAAGCCATAGTAATGTCGATTCCCGCTATCAATGTTTATACACATGGCACCCATTTTACAGTAGCGCATACCATGGGTACTACTATTGGTATCAATACATTTTTGCTTTTATCATTTGCCTTTGATATGCTGCATGATTCAGATGTTCAAATGAAACCATCCGCTTTTGTACTTATTAGGTTTGGATTTTGGATTACCAATATCTCCTTATTGGTATTTTGGCTTAGCTTGATATTCGCCGGTATAGCCAAAGCACAATGGCAAATGTCAGCAGAAAGAACAGCTTTTAATACTATGATGGAACAATTGCGACCCTACTTTGATACTGTATTAAATGCAGGTATTGTAATGATTGTAGGCTTCCTACTCATGCTGTATCCTTTAGTAAAAAATTTATTCAAAGCTTATCTAAGAACGGAGGATTAACAGCAGCGATGGTTTGCAATCGAGATAAAAATATTTACTTTAAAATTTATTAAGTGCTATATGATTCGTCTTACTAAAATTGTTCATTTCGAAACCGCTCATGCCATTCATGGTTATCAAGGCGCCTGCAAAAACATACACGGCCATTCATATGAATTGCATGTAACAGTTGCTTCACAATATAGTGGGGACAGCTATATTCCTACACCAGGCTTTGTAATAGATTTTAAAGAGATTAAAAAAATGGTGAATAATACCATCACAGAATTATTTGATCACAAAATCGTTTTGTCAACTGCTTTTCTACAACAATTTCCTGCCATAGCAGAACAAGAAAACTTATTGATATGGGAGGTAGAGCCAACTGCGGAAAACCTGCTCATTTTTATTAAAGATCAATTGAATTTAAAAATGAATGCGCCCATTCGATTAGTACAATTAAAATTATTTGAAACCAAGGATTCCTATGCCGAGTGGATGGCAGATTAATCAAGAACAATAATAAATCTATTCAACATTTAATTTCACCTTATGTTTTCAAAGGCAACGGAATACGCACTAAGGGCTACTATTTATATCGCTCAGAAAAGTTCAGCGGATAATAAATTAGGCATTGAGGAAATTGCATCAGCCATCGGTTCTCCCAAATCTTTCACTGCAAAAATTTTGCAATCCCTTACAAAAAACAATAAAATCATCAGTTCTGTCAGGGGCCCTAATGGCGGCTTTTATATTTCCGAAAAAGCGAAAAAATTACCTGCTAGGGCTATCTTACAAGCAATGGGCGAGGATGATGTTTTGGAAAAATGTGTGCTGGGATTAAAGCGTTGCTCCGAAATACAACCCTGTCCAATGCATGCTCAATATAAAACCATTAAACAGCAATTGATTAAATTATTCGTTTCTACAACCATTCAGAATCTGTCTGCAGATATCAAGAATGGCGTCATCTTTTTTAAGAATAAGAAATAAATAGCTCTTACAAAATAAAAGCCTCCTGCAAAGGAGGCTTTTATAGTATCTGTATACAGCTGATTATTGAATTTTTTCCAACACCAACTGCTTCACACTGCTAAGTGGAATTCTTTCTTGCGTCATGTTATCTCTATAACGAATCGTTACCATATTGTCTTCCTTGGTTTGGTGATCGATTGTAACACAGAATGGCGTTCCAATGGCATCCATGCGGCGATACCTTTTGCCAATAGCATCCTTTTCTTCATAAAAACAATGGAATGCTGTTTTGCAATCTTCCATTAAGGCACGGGCAATTTCAGGTAGTCCATCTTTTTTCACCAATGGTAAAATGGCCAATTTGGTAGGCGCAATCTTGGCTGGTATTTTTAATACAACACGACTGTCTTCAGTGCCATCTTCTTTTGTCCAATGCTCATTGACATAAGCCAAACTTAATATGGTTAAAAATAAACGGTCAAGCCCAACCGAAGTTTCTACTACATAAGGTACATAGTTGCCAAAAGGTTTCCCTTCTGGATTTAAGTCGTTGTCGAAGTATTGAATTTTTTTCTTGCTATATTCTTGGTGTTGCTTCAAATCAAAATCAGTTCTGCTATGTATGCCTTCCAACTCCTTCCAACCAAATGGAAATTCAAATTCAATATCCAATGCTGCATCGGCATAGTGGGCCAGTTTTACATGGTTGTGGTACCGCAGTTTTGCTGCCGGTATGCCCATGCTTTCGTGCCATTTTTTTCTTTCCGCTTTCCAAAAACTATACCACTCCATTTGTGTTCCTGGGCGTACAAAAAACTGCATTTCCATTTGCTCAAATTCGCGCATGCGGAAAATAAACTGACGGGCTACAATTTCATTTCTGAAAGCCTTACCAGTTTGCGCAATACCAAAAGGAATTTTCATCCTTCCCGTCTTCTGTACATTCAAGAAATTAACAAAAATACCTTGGGCAGTTTCTGGTCGTAGGTAAATGGTTTCACTTTCTTCTGCCACACTTCCTATTTGAGTACTGAACATTAAATTAAATTCTCGTACATCAGTCCAGTTGCAGGTTTTGCTAACGGCACATTTGATTTTGTTGTCTTCAATCAATTTTTTTAATCCGGCAAAATCATTTGTTGCCAGTAAGGCATCCATTGCTTGAATGATTTCATTGGCAAGGGCATCATTGCCCAATGCTTTTTGATCTTCTGAAAATCCTTCTAATAAATGATCTACCCGATAGCGTTTATTGCTATCCTTGTTGTCAATCAGCGGGTCGCTGAAATTGTCCACATGGCCGCTGGCCTTCCAGGTAGTAGGGTGCATAAAAATGGCTGCATCAATACCAACGATATTGTCGTGAAATTGCGTCATGCTTTTCCACCATTCGTCACGGATGTTTTTTTTGAGTTGTGCACCGTTCTGACCATAATCATATACAGCCGCTAGTCCGTCATAAATTTCGCTGGACTGAAAAATGTAACCATACTCTTTGCAATGGGAAATTAATTCCTGAAATATATTTGTCTCGTTTGCCATAGGCTGCAAAAATAAGCCAGAACAAGCATTTTAAAACCTTTACTTGAAATGCATTTAAATTAAAGCCTGTTGCCAGTAAAATACTTGGAACATCACTATTGTAGTTTCTCGTTATTGCGATGACGGTCCTGGTCCCGCAATTGTTTTTTTTCAAAATTCTTTTCCAATGCATCCGTGAGATCAACTCCGGTTTGGTTCGCCAAACAAATCAATACCCATAATACATCGGCCATTTCATCGGCTATTTCCTTTCCTTTATCGCTGTCTTTATAGGATTGCTCCCCATACTTCCGTACCATCAGGCGCGAAAGTTCTCCCACTTCCTCCATGAGTATGCCTAGGTTAGTCAGTTCATTGAAATACCTGACACCAACGGTCTGTATCCATTGATCCACTTTTTGTTGAGCCGCTTGAATGGTCATTTTTTGTTGTTTAGTGTATATAAATGGTACTAAAACTTATCCTTCGTATCTATATATATAGTCACCGGTCCATCATTCAGTAAAGCTACTTTCATATCTGCACCAAATTCGCCAGTATATATCTGCTTGCCTAAATCCTGCTCCAATTGTTGAATGAATTGCTCGTAAACAGGAATAGCTATCTCCGGTTTACTCGCCCTAATATAGGATGGCCGATTGCCTTTTTTGGTGGCAGCATGCAAGGTAAACTGACTGACCAGTAATATATCTCCCTCTATGTCTTTTACAGAAATGTTCGGCACTTTATTCAAATCGTCAAAAAGTCGAAGGTTCACCAGTTTGTTACTCAACCATACAATGTCTTCCTTATTGTCGGCATCTTCAATGCCTAACAATACCAATAAACCAGCCTTGATTTCCGATTTTATTCGTCCTTCAATGGTTACACTTGCCGAGCTGACTCGTTGAATAATTGCTCTCATAGCTACAAATATAGTATTGGAATAAGTAGCATTTCATAAAACCAGAAGGGCATTTTATATAAAAATAAGGTTACCCATTTTTTGTATTGCAACCATTTCATTCCTCCCTTATTGGAGAAAAAATAGAAGTTTAAACAGTGATTAGGCAACCCTTAAAAACCAGCATGAAAAATGTATTTTTCTTTACTCCTTCTTTAAATTTTAAAAAAAAGGCATTTATGCCAGAGCCTTTTTTTCTCGATTATCAAGCTTGGATTTTTATGTATGTTTTGAATTCGAAATATAAAACGGCGATTTTCTTTGAAACCCTTGTTGGTAAAGGGTTTCATATTAAATACAGGGCTGTTTTTTTCAACAAGTAACTTTTGTGAAATATCCAAGATTTATAACAAACATTTTTTTTCAAAATTTGGGGAAAAGTGTGCAAATGCCCACCACGTTTGACTCACAGAATTTATCCACCATTTTTGTCCACATGTGTTGATATTTAAAAGTTTGTTTGTTGCCCTACAACAAATATTTTCGTTGCCTTCATTTCAAAAGAATTAATAACCCATAGTCAATATTATCAACGATGGCCAATATAAAAAAGCAGTCAACCAAAGGACTCCAGTTCTCTCGGCAGTTTACCAAGGAAGGAATCAGCCCCTACGATATGTTCGAATACGATTATCGCACCTCTGTGATAAAGAATCCTACCGGAGAAATTGTATTCCAAATGGACAATGTGGAAGTGCCTAGGCAGTGGAGTCAGATTGCTACAGATATCCTGGCCCAAAAATATTTTAGAAAAGCGGGTGTACCCCAAGCTGATGGAACCAGTGGAAGAGAGTCTACCGTTAAACAAGTAGCGCATCGCATGGCCTATTGCTGGAGAGTATGGGGCGAAAGAAATAATTATTTCGCGTCTGCTAAAGATGCTGGAGTATTTTATGATGAATTGGTTTATTCCATTCTTAACCAAGCTTGCGTACCCAATAGCCCACAATGGTTCAATACCGGTTTATATGAAGCCTATGGTATTCAGGGAAAGCCACAGGGGCATTATTATGTAGATGCTAAAGATGGTCAGTTAAAAAAATCAACTTCAGCCTACGAAAGACCTCAACCACATGCTTGCTTTATCCTGAGTGTGGATGATGATTTGGTAAATGAAGGCGGCATCATGGACCTATGGGTTCGGGAAGCACGCATTTTCAAATATGGTAGTGGTGTGGGTACCAATTTCAGTAGTATTCGTGGCGAAGGCGAAAAATTAAGTGGTGGTGGTACTTCCAGTGGCTTAATGAGCTTCCTTAAAATCGGCGACCGTGCTGCAGGTGCCATCAAAAGTGGTGGTACTACCCGTCGTGCAGCCAAGATGGTTTGTCTGGATCTTGACCACCCCGAAATTGTTGAATTCGTTAATTGGAAAACCAAGGAAGAAGATAAAGTAGCTGCCTTGATCGCTGCAGGTTACTCCCACGATTATGAAGGAGAAGCTTATCGCACTGTAAGCGGACAAAACAGCAATAACTCCGTTCGCATCCCCAATTCTTTTTTCAAAGTATTGGACCAAGATGGCGATTGGGAATTGAAAGGAAGAAGCGATGGCCGCACCATGCGTAAAGTAAAGGCCCGCGAATTATGGGATCAAATCAACTATGCTGCTTGGAGATGTGCTGACCCAGGAACACAATACGATACTACCATCAACGAATGGCATACCTGCCCCGAAGGTGGTCCCATCAGAGCGTCTAACCCTTGCAGTGAGTACATGTTCCTCGATAACACGGCTTGTAATTTGGCCAGTGTAAACCTCCGTAAATTTTTCAATGAAGCCGATAATACCATTGATGTTCCAGGTTTTGAATACACTTGTCGTATATGGACAGCCGTATTGGAAATCTCTGTATTAATGGCCCAATTCCCTAGTAAAGAAGTAGCACAATTGAGCTACGATTACCGTACCCTTGGATTAGGTTATGCCAACCTAGGTTCTTTGTTGATGGTGAGTGGTATTGCTTATGATAGTGAAGAAGCACGCGGTATTGCTGGTGCCATTACTGCTATCATGACAGGGGTTGCTTATAAAACTTCTGCTGAAATCGCCTCTTTCATGGGCGCCTTCGATAAATACGAAGAAAACAAAAAGCATATGTTGCGCGTAATGCGCAATCACCGTGCGGCAGCTTATGATGCACAGGATGCGTATGAAGGTATTGAGATTAAACCTCAAGGTATCAACGCAAAATATTGCCCCGATTATTTATTGAAAGCAGCTACCAAAGCTTGGGATGATGCAGTTCAGTTGGGCGAAAAGCATGGCTATCGCAATGCACAAACTACCGTTATTGCTCCAACCGGAACCATTGGTTTGGTAATGGATTGTGATACTACGGGTGTAGAACCTGATTTCGCGCTAGTGAAATTTAAAAAATTAAGTGGGGGTGGTTATTTCAAAATCATCAACCAAAGTGTACCACAGGCATTGCGCAATTTGAAATACAGCGAAGCCCAGTTGGAAGCCATTGTTAATTATGCCAAAGGACATGCTACTTTAAAAGGTGCTCCTTATATCAATACTGAATCTTTATTGGCCAAAGGGTTTACCCATGAAGATTTGCAAAAAGTTGAAAATGCATTGGGTGCTGCCTTCGAAATTGGCTTTGTATTCAATGTGTACACATTCGGTGAAACAGCCATGGAAAGACTTGGTTTTAAACCCGAACAATACAATGATTTCGGATGGAGTTTATTGGAAGCTTTAGGATTTACAGATGATCAAATTGAAGCGGCTAATACTTATATCTGTGGTACTATGACAGTAGAAGGTGCTCCTTTCTTGAAGGACGAACACCTTTCTGTATTTGATTGTGCCAATAAATGCGGACAAAAAGGCGAAAGGTATATTCATGCACACGGTCATATTCGTATGATGGGTTCTGCACAGCCTTTCTTAAGTGGTGCCATTAGCAAAACCATTAACCTGCCCAATGAAGCCACTCAAGAAGAGATTGCAGATTCTTATCGCATGAGTTGGGAAATTGGATTAAAAGCTTGTGCACTGTACAGAGATGGTTCTAAACTTTCTCAGCCATTGAGTACGAAGAGTGATAAAAAGAAAAAATCTGCGGAAGACGAAACCGAAGAACAGACCCCTTCCGCATTCGAATCGGCTTTATTCGATATGGGCAAGCTTACTATCGACGATTTATTGGATGAAATGAATAAGCGTGTATTGAACAGTGCTGACACTTCACTCAAACGCCAATTGGCAATGATTGTAGAAAGAAGAACCATGCCAGCCAAACGCCGTGGCTTTACACAGAAAGCTAAAATCAATGGCCAGGCATTATTCCTTCGTACTGGAGAATACAATGATGGCACATTAGGTGAAATATTTATTGATATGGCCAAAGAAGGTGCTACCATGCGTAGCATGCTCAACTGTTTTGCCATTGCTATCTCTATTGGTTTGCAATATGGGGTGCCGCTGGAAGAATATGTGGAGAAATTTGTATTCACCCGTTTCGAACCAAGCGGAATGGTGGATCATCCAAATATCAAAACAACCACTTCTATCATCGACTTTATATTCCGTTCACTTGCTTACGAATATTTAGGCCGCAACGATTTAGTGCATGTACTCGACAAACCCGAATTACAAAACCTGGGCAATGCAGAGTGGGATCAAAATACACCTACAATTGGTGATCGTGTACCCGAATTGAGTGAGGTTCGTGTGATAGGATCTGCCACACCAGTAACCGCTCAACCAGCCCAAGGAGCACACCGTACAGCACATGTAAAAAAAGCAGCACAAACAGGTATGGATGCAGTTAATGCAGCCGCTAAAAGCATGCAAAGTGATGCGCCTGCTTGTAATACCTGCGGACATATTACAGTACGCAGCGGCACCTGTTACAAATGTTTGAATTGCGGAAATAGTATGGGGTGCAGTTAAGTAATAGTTTACATTCTTGTACTACGTAGCTTTTAGCGAAGTAGTAAGCACGAACATATAAAAGCCATCAGTATAAAAGCTGGTGGTTTTTTTTTGGGACAAACTATATTTCTTTGGTCATCATAGTTGTGAATTTATTCTGTTCTTCTTTTCTTTTAGTAAAAGGAAAGAAGAATCTCACTTGTACTGCATACCAATGGGGAACATTATAGATCATCTTTTCAGAATGCTCTTATTCCTTGTTCGGTGTCCGCTGCCTCGATTCGTGAGTGGTGCTTATCAAAAGATGATTTAGATTATCATTATTTATTCCTCTGCTAGATTTATGAAATCGGTACAGACGAATTTGATTTTTTTACTAACTCGTATGAAGTGTTTGATGGAAATCATTGAGAAATGTTTCGTGTGCCATAGAAATCCAAGGTCGTGGAGTAGCTGCTTACCAATAGAAAAGCTACTAAACCAACTATCATAAAGTACTTGTACGATCATCTTTTTTAATTCAAAAATTAATTGCAAACTTATGAAATTTAAAGTAGTAATTATTCTATGACATGATAGAACAAATTCTAGTAGAGTTTCATGTAAATAATTATACATTTACATCTATGAAAATATACCTTTTTAATAACCATCAAAACACAGCTGTATGAAAAGAGAAACATTTCTTCCGCTGACAGCCGTGCTTGCTGTATTTCTAATTGTATTCTTTTCCTGTAAAAGAGAAATGAGTTTTGAAAGAAAAGATCCTGTTAAAGAATCAAGATATTGGTTCAACAAGACTTACGACAGATTGCTTTCTTTGAAAGATGGAAAATTAGTTGGCGGCAATAATTACCCAGACTGGAGATTTGCCAAGGTTTATAAACCTAAGGGTAGAAGGTATGATATTATAGAAATGCCCCTGATACAAAAAATAAAACACCGGTTAGTATTGCAAACGAGTAACACAGAGAAAAATGATTTTAAAATTTCATCTGTAAAAAAATTATTGATTTTTACAAATGGCAGTAACCACCATTCTGATGCGATAATGACGATTGTGCCTGATAAGGAATTTTTAAAAACCAACTATGATATATCTACCATAAACACCGAAAATGTACCTTCTAATTATAATGGATATATTTTATTTGAAAAATTTGACGGCAGACCATTAAAAACTTTCAAGTATAAAAATGGTAAAATAAAATCTGTTGTTAAATTGACTCCTCTTGCATTTAATAACAGCACTACCAGCATAGATGCTGCTGTTATCAGACCTCCTTATTTGCAAGATAAATGTTCAACCTGTGAACCATTTTTCACATCAGGTGATGTAATTAGTAATGAAAATGAAGGGACTAGTTGCCAAGGATTTGAATCCCTTTGTAACATGTTTCAAGATCTTCCAGAAAATGAGGATTTAATGTGTGAACAGGATATTTATACCTTGGAATGTAATTGCGGGGGTATGACTGTGAGTAGTGAAGGGTGTTCGTGGATTATGGAATATTATGGTGATGAGGGAGATGGGGGTGGCGATACATATAATCCAGATCAAGGTTCAATGATTATTATAGATACTTCCATTTCTTCACATTATCCATGCTTAGATTCACTGCTTCAAAATTTTTCGGACATCAATATTACCGCACAAAAAATTATTGATGACATTTTTGGTGTACATACAAAATCTAACTTAACATTTGCTATTGACCGAAGTCTAGATAGCCTCAGTATAGAAGATGCTTATACACTACCAGGTATAGGCATAAAACACTTATTTAATAATGGCACTGATTCATTTTTTTCGTTTAGAGATACGATTATGCTAAATCCTTATGTCGTAAATAGATCAACAAAGGAATATTTAATAGCCACTATTTTTCATGAAGCAATTCATGCTTACATTAATTACAGATATAGTCAGTATTTAGCTGGGTTTATATCTACTTCTACATTTATTAATGAATTTCCAATTTTTTGGGACTTTTATCAATTCCCATTATTGCCTAGTGTACAACAAGAGCATGAATTAATGGCATTGGCTTATAGAGATAGAATTAGCACAATAATTAAAACATACTTTAACCCATCTGCCTCAACTCAATTACGAAATAGCGTTTCTGATAATTTAGCTTGGGGCGGTCTAAATAATACAACCGCATGGCGATTTCCTGGATTTATTGATACTTGCACTGTCAATAATCAAAGTGTGTCTGCCAGAAATGCATATTCAACTTTTATTTTCCCTGCTACATCTGCTTGCTCAGCAGATACACTTAATAGAAATAAATTAGGACTTAGTTTACCTTGTAATTAATATAATTATGAAAAATTTACTTTTAGGTTTTATAACCCTTTTTTTAATAGGAGTGAAAGGTAATGCTCAAGATTCATTATTGAAAAGTAAGGATATTGAAGTAATGACAGATTTAATTATGAAAAATATTATGATTCCTGATTCATCATTGCGAAAAATAAATGAAGAAAGTTTTATTGTAGCTTTTGCAATTAAAGACTCTGTTTTAATAAGCTTAATTGTACTTGGTTCTCAAGAATCGGAATTGTTACCATTCATACAAGCATCATTAAGTAATAAATTCTTGAATTACAAAACACTTTCACTTCTCAGAGGTAATTTTACTATCGGGTTAGGTATTATAAATAGCTCAAGATTACCTACAAACAGGCCTAAGACGTATACCAAGTATAATGATTTTTCCGGTTTATGTAAATCCCTTTCTAAATACAATTCGTTCTTTTGTTTACAAATGACACGAAGTGTTAGAACTGAGATAAGTAGGTCTCAATAATATTTGTTATTAGTGAAATTGAAAATCACTTATATGTATCAAAAAGTAATCCTTGTTTTACTTATTTACTAATATTTCATTCTTAGTTGCATTCGGTACAATAGTTTTTTTAACTATTGTGCCTTTTTTTTATTTTCCTAAATCAAAGTATTTCTACCTTATCCCTTTAATTTTTACAATTACTCTTTTATACTTGGGTTTTAGGACTGCTTCATTAAGTGCAGTAGGGATATTTGCACTTTGGCTGTATTTAAAACATAAATTCAGATGGCAATATGGTGCTATTGCTTTAATTATTTGCGTTGCTGCTTTGTTTATAAAAATAGGTTCAACTAGTGGCAGATGGTTTATTACTAAAAGGGCTATTGAGATACTAAAGGAGAACCCAAAAGGTATTGGTTTTGGAAATTTTAAAGTTACTTATGGGTTACATCAAGCTGATTACTTTAAATCGCACCCAATAAATGACGCTATTGCTTTGGGTGCAGAGAATACGCAATTTGCATTTAATGAATATTTACAGATAGCGATTGAGGGTGGAGTATTCTATGGAGTGTTATTTTTTTTGTGTACAATCATAACATTAATTGTAGGAATTAAATTGTACAGAAGAAAGCAAGAAGAACTATTACTTGTCTTTATTACTGGGTTTACAGGGATAAGCTTTGCTAACCTAACTTTTTATATGTTACATAACTATTGGATCTTGGCATTTTATATTATCTGTGCATTAGGGATTTATTGTTCTTTATTACTCTATAAACGCTTCGCCACTTTTTTTGCTTTATTAGCAGTCTCAATTTTGATTTCAATTATTGGGTTTAAAAACTATAAACATAATTTCTTATACAAGAAGATAGAAACAGCTTCAATTCTTTCATCAGTAGGTTACAAAAATGATGCTGACTCTATTTTTAAAAATGTTAGTAAAGACTCAGCGGATATTGGCTACCAAGTAAAGCAAGCCCGCCATTATTTAAATTATAACAAAGCAGCCGAAGCAATTAGTGAAATGGCAAAAGTAAACAAGCAAGTAACTAATGATGGAAATTATCTTTTAACAGGTGATGCTTACTTAGCTATTGGAGATACTGTAAATGCGATTAAATATTATTTAACTGCTGTGTACATTGTACCTAAGCGGTTTATAAGCAGAAAAAAACTTGTTGATATTTATCGACAGACAAATAATATTAAAGCAGAAGTATTTTGGTTAAAATCAATTGTTGATTTATCTGAAAAAATTCCCTCGGAAATAACTAAACAGATTAAAATGTATGCTAAATTGCGACTTAATATTATTTTACAATAAAATGTACCCTCTCACTCAATCGGTATCTTCACCGACCGGAACTAATTCACAAATACGAAACTATATAGTTTAACGTAAACCATCCCAGCTTTCCATCCAATTCCTCATCTCCTTATCTTTGCGCAATGATATCCCAATTTTTTACCTACGATAAGAACAAAGTAATACAAGCACTCCGGTATCATTTTATTACCAGAAAGGAAATAAAAATTATGATTATCCTGGTCAATGTATTTGCCATTTTATCTGGGGTTTTATTTTATATAAAAAAAATACAACCAATGGCCTTTCTTGCCTTTTCTGTTATGTGGTTTGTATTAATGATTGTGTTTTGGTTTTTATTGCCCCGCATGGTGTATAAAAAAGCAGCCACTTTCCAGGACCGATTGAAAGTAAGTTTACTGGAACAAGAATTTAAAATTGAAAACGACCGTGGAGCACAAAGCTGGGAATGGTCAAAATTTAGCAACTGGATGGAAAGCCCACATTTTTTTCATTTGTATTTTAATAGCCGCTCTTTTTTTATAATACCCAAGAACGCTTTTACAGATGATGAAGTGTTTGATGCAAGAAAAATATTGGCGGCTAAGATCAAGCGACAATAAAAAATAACTACTATTAAATAATAGCCTTATTATAATTTTTTCTCCATCAGGTAATGAGGAATGGTCACTTCCTCAAATTCCTCCCCACAAACCTTATACCCCAGTTTTTCATAAAAGCCAATGGCGGTTTTGCGGGCATGCATGGTCAGCTTCTTAAAACCCTTATCGCGGGCTACCGTTTCGGCAAAATTCATCATACTGGCACCAATACCCTTTCCCTGTAAATTATTTTGTACCGCCATCTGACGCAACCTCACCGTTTGAGGGTCTGTTTTGGTTAATAAACAGCAGGCCAAAATGTCCTCCTCCTCAAAAGCACCTATTAAAATGTCTTCTTTTTCCTTTTTCAACTCGTCGGGGGTAAAGTCAAGGCCCAGGGGCTTGCGCAATACATCCATCCTCAAGGCAATCATCTTTTCGTAGTCGGCACTGCCGTGGTCTATTTGTTTTAAGGCCATAAAGACTTGGTTTTAAGGAGATTTGCTAATATTTCGAATTGAACCTTCTACAAATTACTATTTTTTTCTAAAATAGTACCTCAATAAAGTGTCCCTTTCGCTTGCTCCATAAAATTGCTGCAATTAAAGGGCAAGCTTTTTCAAGTGCTTATTTAGTGAGGTGCCTAGTTTAAAACAACCTATTTATGCTGGTTTATACACGAAAAAACCGCTAATTTTTATGTTGGGCAGGCATTAAGCATAATTTTCCACATAACCATCAATTCGGTCAGTTTTACGTATGATTTATATTTCTTTGCATTTATCGCAAATTGTATATTTTTGCTCCCAGTTAAAACTAAATTTTACAATCATGTCAGACATTGCAACAAGAGTAAAGAAAATTATTGTTGACAAATTAGGTGTAGATGAAGCAGAGGTTACTCCAGAAGCTTCTTTCACTAATGATTTAGGTGCCGATAGCTTAGATACGGTAGAACTAATCATGGAATTTGAAAAAGAATTTAATATTTCTATTCCCGATGAACAAGCTGAAACCATCACTACTGTTGGTCAGGCTGTTACTTATTTGGAAGAACACGCCAAGTAATATCTTTTAATTATCACAGGCAAATTGTATGGCTTTAAATAGAGTTGTTGTAACCGGATTAGGTGCCCTCACTCCATTGGGTAAAACGCTTCCTGAATATTGGCAAGGGTTAGAAACTGGTGTGAGCGGATGCAATTTTATAACCCAGTTTGATAGCACTAAGTTTAAAACTCGGTTTGCCTGTGAGGTTAAAGATTTTGACGCTACCCATTATCTCGACAGAAAAGAAGCCCGTAAAATGGACCGCTATTGTCAGTTTGCTTTAATCGCAAGCGACGAAGCTGTAAAAGATGCGGGTATTAACAAGGATAATGTTGACCCCGACAGAGTGGGTGTTATTTTTGCCAGTGGAATTGGTGGTCTTATTACTTTTCAGGAAGAAGTTATCAATTTCGCCTTAGGCGATGGCACGCCGCGTTTCAATCCTTTCTTTATTCCTAAGATGATTCTGGACATTGCTGCCGGACAAATTTCTATGCGCCATGGTTTCCGTGGACCAAATTTTGCCGTAGTGAGTGCCTGTGCCTCCAGCACCAATGCCATTATCGATGCTTTTGATAATATTCGCCTCGGTAAGGCTGATATCATTATCACTGGTGGTAGCGAAGCGGTTATTAGTGCTGCCGGTGTGGGTGGTTTCAATGCCATGAAAGCCTTGAGCGAAAGAAATGATAGTCCACAAACCGCCAGCCGCCCCTTTGATAAAGACCGCGATGGATTTGTAATGGGAGAAGGTAGTGGTGTATTGGTTTTAGAAAACCTAGAACATGCTTTAGCAAGGGGTGCCCACATTTATTGTGAAATAGCCGGTGGTGGCGCTACTGCTGATGCACACCATATTACAGCCCCTCATCCCGAAGGATTGGGTGCTAATAATGTGATGAAAGTTGCATTGAAAGATGCTGGTTTAACCACCGAATCTATTGATTATATTAATGTACATGGCACCAGTACTCCATTGGGGGATATTGCAGAAACCAAGGCTATTAAAAATGTTTTTGGCGATCATGCATATAAACTCAGTATCAGCAGTACCAAAAGCATGACCGGTCATTGCCTTGGCGCAGCAGGTGCCCTCGAAGCACTGGCTTGTATCTTGGCTGTTACAAAAGATATTATTCCTCCTACCATCAATCATTTTACCGACGATCCTGATTTAGATGCTAATTTGAATTTTACTTTCAATAAGGCACAGTATCGTACCGTGAATGCTGCCCTCAGTAATACATTTGGATTTGGTGGACACAACGCAAGCGTTATTGTGAAGAAATACCAAGCCTAATTTAATCTGTCAAGTTTAAAAAAGAACCTCTTTTAGCTATTCATGAATAGCTAAGAATCATCCTGCCTTTTTCTTTCTTTTATTTTGCCATAAATAAGGTTTATTTTCGCTTAAATATACCAACCGTACTTTGCAATTTATTAGAGACTTATTCGGCGTTAATAAAAAAACCAAGGAGTTTAAAAAACAACTCAATAATGTATTGGGATTTGCTCCCGGTGACCTTGCGTTATACAAAACAGCCTTGAGCCATCGCAGTGTAAGAGAAGGGGCAGATGAAAACAATGAAAGGCTTGAATTTTTAGGAGATGCCGTATTGAGCTCCATCGTAGCACATTATTTATTTAGAAAATATCCTTACAAGGGAGAGGGCTTTCTTACAGAAATGAGAAGCAAGATGGTTAATCGCCAAATGCTTAATGACATCGCATTGAAAATGGGGTTGAAAAAAATTACTTTTTATAACAAGTTTGACAACTCATTGAAAATTTCTCAAATTTTCGGTAATACTTTAGAGGCATTGATTGGTGCTGTATTCCTCGACAAAGGATATGCAGGCACTAAAAAATGGGTGGAGAAATACATCATCATGCCACATCTATTTATCGACGACTTAGAGATTATTGAAATTAATATCAAGAACAAATTATACGGATGGGCCAATAAAAATGGCAAAGCTTTGGAATTTGAAACCTTAGAAGAAAAGTTTGAAAATGGACGACGCTTATTTACCATTGGTGCCACAGTAGACGGAGAATTGATGGCCCAAGGAAAAGGATACAATAAAAAAGATGCCAGCCAAATTGCTGCGCAACTAGCAGTGGAGAAATTAGGTTTATAAGCAGCGCTACAGAATAATAATCATCAATCAGACAAATGAAATTCGGAATATTAGGTAGTGGTAGCTGGGGCACTGCCCTTGCAAAAATACTCACAGATAATGGCAACACTATTTATTGGTGGAATCGTCATCAATCGGCTATTGATTATATTCAACTACACCAACACAATCCTCAATATCTTACTACTGCCCATTTTGATAGCAGTCGATTGCAATTAACCACCGATGCAAGTGAAGTAATTAAACAGTCCGATGTAATTATCATTGCAGTGCCATCTGCATATGCCGAGGCGGTGCTGGGTTCGCTTGACAGTAATATATTCAAAGGCAAAAAAATAATTTCTGCCATCAAGGGGATCTTGCCTACTCAAAATATCCTCTTGAATGATTATTTGAAAAATCAGTTTGATGTAGCACTCAGTGATTATTTTGCGGTACTCGGCCCCTGTCATGCAGAAGAAGTGGCTGCAGAAAAACTTTCCTATCTTACTTTTTCTGGTGTAGATGAAATAACGGCTGCCAACATCGCGGAGTATTTCCGTACACACTATTTGAATACGGTTACCAATTCAGACATATATGGTGTACAATATGCCGCGATATTAAAAAACATTTATGCAGTGGGTTCGGGAATTGCACATGGATTGGATTACGGAGATAATTTTCTAAGTGTTTTAATTGCCAACAGTGCCGATGAAATGGCAGGCTTTCTGCGCAATCTGGGTGTGCAGGACATACAAGTGGGATCTATCGATCATCACCCTTCTACAAAAAAAGAACATACTGCTACTAATTATGCGGCATCGGTATACTTGGGCGATTTATTGGTAACCTGCTATAGTCCTCATAGTCGTAACAGAAGTTTTGGCAATATGATTGGCAAAGGATATGCTGTTAAAGCAGCACAGTTGGAAATGAATATGGTGGCAGAAGGATACAATGCTAGTAAATGTATGTATGGCATCAACCAACAAATAAAAGCCGATATGCCAATTGCATCCACCATCTATAAAATATTATGGGAAGAATGGCCCGCTGCGGAAGGATTCAAGTTTATTGAAAAGAACCTAGTGTAAAAATGCTGTCAAGTTTAATTGGCTATTTAGCAAATTCAGAAAAACAAAGCAGCCGCAATTCCATCTGCAAATAATTTACCCTCCTTGCTTAGTAGTATATGATTGTCTTCTACCCTTATTTTCTTTGATTGTATATAGGGTTGGGCAGCATTTAACAATCCGGTTACAGCATCAGCACCATGAATACTTTCCACTTTATTTAAATCAATGCCTGTATTTGTTCTTAAAGCTGTCATGCTATATTCATTCAATTGTTCTTGGCTGCTCAACACTTCCTGTTCCTTCGGAATCTGATTATTGGCGAGTGATTGTATATACAAGGCATTGTTGGCAATATTCCAACTCCTTGTTTTATGGCCATCAAAGGAATGAGCAGAAGGACCAAATCCATAATAAGCATCGGCTTCCCAATAATTGCTATTGTGTATACTTTTTTTTCCAGGCAATGCGTAATTGCTGATTTCATAATGTTGGTAGCCTGCTCGCTCCATCCATTCCATCAGCAATGAAAATTGATTCGCCTGTCTGTCGGCATCTACTGCTTCTTTTTTTCCTTGCAGAATCATTTTATTCAATGCAGTAGAAGGCTCTACTGTTAATGCATAGCAACTAATATGCGGAATCTTTTTTTCAATGACGATGGCTACGTTTTTTTTCCAGTTGCTATCATCCAGCAGTGGTGAACCATATATCAGGTCAATAGAATAATTATCAAAACCTGCCGATTGAATGGCGTCTATGCAGTCCAATGATTCTTTGGCTGTATGTACCCTGTTCATCCATTTCAATTCTTCGTCTTGAAAACTTTGAATACCTACGCTCAACCTATTTATACCCAAGGATTGCCAGGCCAGCAGTTTTTCTTTGTTGATATCATCCGGATTTGCTTCAAGCGTGATTTCTATTTTCTCCGAAAAAGAAAAGCGTTTTTGCAATGTTTCAAAAATACTTTGCAGGTCTTGTATGGGTAATATACTGGGACTGCCACCACCAAAATAAAGGGTATTTATTTTTTCCTTTGCTCCCTGATCTTGGGGTATAAAAGAGGGCGTAATGTTGATTTCTTTTTTTAATGCATCTACAAATGCTCCCATCTGCTTCGGTACTGTAGAAAAATGAAAATTACAATAATGGCAAGCCTGCTTACAAAAGGGGATATGTATATAAATGCCTGCCAAGGGAGTTTTGATTTAAGTATCGCAATAATATTTTAGTTTTGAAGACAGATGCCAATAAAAACAAATCGGTTAGCCCTATTTCTTGCAATGACTTGTTTTTTTCATTGCTTTATTGGTTATGGCCAACCACCGCTTCATTCTTATCAGTTACTGGTAAACTATATTGACAAAGATAATTCCTTTAGTGCTCCTGAAGGGCAGTTGCAAAGATCTTTCAACGGCCAGGCAGCATGTATTCAATACATTCAAAAAATCCCGTCCCTACTTGCGGCTAAAGGATATCCAACTGCCTCTGTAGATAGTATTGCTTACACCGATACTGCAGCTCAAATTTTTTTGTATGTAGGCAAAAAATATTACTGGGTAAAAATCACTCCTGTGGGTATCGAAAAAAGGGCCATGGACGAAAGTGGCTACTTGGAGAAAAATTTCTCCAACAAACCAATGAATATTCCTCAATTGCAAGCCATACAACAACGCATTTTATTGTATTATGAAAAAAACGGGTATCCGTTTGCGGAAGTTTACCTCGATAGTATTCAGGTAGACGATAATAAAATCAATGCCTTGCTGAAAGTGAATAAGTTCATCGCCTATCATATTGATAGTATTCATTTATTTGGCAAAGCCATTCTGTCAAAAAAATTCCTCTATCATTTTTTAAACATTCCTCCTGGCGCTTTATATAATAAAGAAAGATTGCAACAAGTAGATAAGCGCTTACAACAATTGCCTTATATACAAGCCATTCAGCCTAGTAATATCAGTATGCTGGGAAGCGGTTCGATATTGAATTTATACTTATCTCCTAAGCGAAGCAGTCAGGTTGATGTGTTATTGGGTTTATTGCCGGGCAACGGCATCACTAATAAATTTCAATTAACAGGCGATGTAAAATTGAATTTGCAAAATGCATTGCGTGGGGGCGAAACTATCATTGCCAATTGGCAAAGTTTACAACGAAAATCACCCCGTTTGAACCTAGCTTATCAAAAACCTTATTTTTTAAATAGTAACCTGGGACTGGATCTTTCCTTTGATTTGTTTAAAAAAGACTCTTCCTTTTTACAAGTGAATAGTCAGGTAGGATTAAATTACCTTTCTACGATTAATCAATCGGGTAAAATTTTCTTTCAGTGGCATAATAATTTTTTATTGGCCAATGGGGTGGATACCAATATAGTCAAGCAAACAAAAAAACTGCCCCCCAATATTGATGTTAATTCGGCCAGTATGGGTATTGAATACGATTGGAACCATACTAATTATAGGTATAATCCCCGTAGTGGCGAAGAGATTAAAATATATGCTACCATTGGTTTGAAAAATGTGAAGCCCAATAACGACATCATCAATTTAAAAGATCCCAATTTCAATTATGCTTCCTTGTATGATTCATTAAAAGTAAAATCCTATCAAATAAGGATTAAGATGGCAGCATCTCATTATTTTCCAGTGGCCAAACAAGCAACCCTTAAGGTTTCCCTGCAAAGCGGCGTTTTTTTAAGTCCTAATGTTTTCCGCAACGAACTCTTTCAAATTGGGGGATACAAATTATTAAGAGGGTTTAGTGAAGAGAGCATCTATGCCACGAGGTATCTATGTACCACGGCTGAATATCGTTTATTGCTTGGGTTGAGATCCTATCTATTTGGGTTTACTGATTTCGGGTGGGTGCAAAACAAATACCAGGCCTTGAATGTGACCAATAATTTTATCAGTGCGGGGATTGGGATGGCATTTGAAACCAAAAACGGCTTGCTCAATGTTAGCTATGCCATGGGCAAAAGAAATGATGTACCCTTTAATATTAGGGAAGCCTCTAAGATTCATTTTGGGTATGTGAATTTTTTTTAGTGGATTTGATTACCCCGAGTACTGTTATTTATTTTTATTTCAATCAACCGTTCCTTAATTTGAATACTTGCAATTACTTTTGCCAAAATTAATTCCTACTTGAAACAGCTATTTTCCATTTTGTTGTTGACTATTATCTTGCCGCTTTATTCATTGGCGCAGCAAAAGGATTCTATTTTACAAGTTCCCGCTGTTATTAAGGATAGCACTCATTCGAATCAGGTTTTGGTGAATCAGCCAATCATTGAAAAGAATCAATTCATCAATTACAGTATTCCGGTATTGCCTTATACAGCCCATATTAAGAACCGACCAGATAATGATTATTTATTTTATTTGTTAGCAGGGTTGGTATTATTATTAGCATTACTCCGTTCCTTTTTTGCCCGGTATATCGCTACTTTGTTCAGGGTGTTTTTTAATACTTCCTTGCGGCAAAATCAACTCACAGATCAGTTATTACAATCCAAGTTGCCCTCTTTATTATTCAATGTTTTTTTCTTTATTTCCGGCGGCTTGTATATTTATTTCTTATTTCAATATGACAATATTCAGTTGTCACAAAATAAGTGGTTGATAATGGGTGCCAATATTTTGCTGATGGGTTTGGTATACGGTGTAAAATATAGCATTCTCAAATTTGCGGGTTGGATAACAGGTAATCGGGAAACGGCCCATATCTATATTTTCGTTGTGTTTATGATCAATAAGATCATTGGTATTTTACTATTACCCTTAGTCATTCTATTGGTTTTCGCAAATCCTGCTTATTTGCATTCCATCGAAATAGTATCCTTTTGTGTGGTCGGCTTATTATTATTATTGCGTTATTTTAAGTCCTTTGGCTTACTGCAAAACAGATTAAAAATGAGTACACTGCATTTTATTCTCTTGATTTCTTCTGTTGAAATACTCCCTCTTTTGTTGATTTACAAAGCATTGATGCTTTTCTTGAACAAAAATGCATAAATTTGCATCACCATTGAATATTATAATTTACTATGGTAAAAAAAGGAGCAAATAAAGTCGCTAAACCGACTAAGGCAGTTAAGAAAATATTAATTACCCAACCAAAGCCCGAAGGTGTTAAGTCTCCTTACTTTGATTTGGCAGTTAAATTCGATGTACATCTCGATTTTCATCCTTTTATAGTGGTGGAAGCCATTCCTGCAAAAGATTTCAGAAAGCAAAAAATTGATATTGCCGCATATTCTGCAGTAATTTTTACCAGCCGCAATGCCATTGATCATTTTTTCCGCAGTTGTGATGAAATGAAAGTGACCGTATCACAGGACACCAAATATTTCTGTATCACAGAAGCAGTTGCATTGTATTTGCAGAAATTCATTTTATATAGAAAGCGCAAAGTATTTTATGGTGCAGATGGCACCAACAAAAGTCTTTTTGATGTAATCAACAAGCATAAGGATAATGAAAAATTTCTTTACCCTTGTTCCGAATCCTTTGACAGTGAAATTACCAACTACCTAAAGTTTAATAAATGTGAATTTGCAACACCCGTACTTTATAAAATTATCAGCAACGATATTAAGGAAGTAGTGGGCAGAAACTATGATATCATTTGTTTTTTTACACCGGGTGGCGTAAAGAGCCTGTTAGAAAATTTCCCCAAATTCAAACAGAATGGAACAACGATTGGTGTGTTTGGGCAAAATACTTTTAAAGCAGCAGAGGATGCGGGGTTGAAATTAGACATCAAAGCGCCACATCCTATGGCACCTAGTATGGTCAGTGCGCTGGAAGTATATCTAAATTCCTTAAAGAAGAAATAAATAATTTTATGAATATAATATGGGCAGCTAATCGGCTGCCTTTTTTATTTGATATTTGTAACTATGACCAGCAAAAAATACACGAATCATTTAATAAAGGAGACCAGCCCTTATTTGCTGCAACATGCCCATAATCCTGTAGAATGGTATCCCTGGGGCGAAGAAGCATTGCAAAAAGCCATTGAAGAAGACAAACCCATTTTGGTAAGTATCGGCTATGCAGCTTGTCATTGGTGCCATGTGATGGAAAGGGAGAGTTTTGAAAACGAATCAGTCGCCCAGTTAATGAACCAATATTTTATCAATATAAAAATTGATAGAGAGGAGCGGCCCGATTTGGATCATATTTATATGGATGCCGTGCAAGCTATTTCAGGTGCAGGTGGTTGGCCATTGAATGTATTTTTAACACCCGATAAAAAACCATTTTTTGGAGGTACCTATTATCCTCCTGAAAGGGCTTCTAATCGAACTTCTTGGACAGCCATTATCCAGGGTATTCATCAGGGTTGGACGGAACGTAAATCGCAAATCATTGACCAGGCCAATAGCCTGACCGAGCACCTTGCAAAATCCAATTTATTTGGAAACTTGAAGTCCACAGAAGAGCAGGTATTCACCGCTTCTAATGCAGCTCTATTGGCCACTACTATTTTGCAAGCAGCTGATACAAAATGGGGTGGCTTTGGTAAAGCTCCCAAATTTCCTCAAACCTTTGTTATACAGTATTTATTACAGCATTCTTTTTATACGGGTGACCAATCTTGTTTAGACCAAGCATTGCTAAGCATTGATAAAATGTTATGGGGTGGTATATACGACCAGGTTGGTGGTGGGTTAGCCAGATATAGTACAGATAATGAATGGTTGGTCCCCCATTTTGAAAAAATGCTGTATGACAATGCCCTTTTCCTCAATGTGCTGAGTGAAGCCTATCAAGTGACCGGGCATTCAAGATATGCTCATGCCATACAGCAGACGATGAATTTTTTGAAAAGAGAAATGTACCAGGAAGGAGCAGGATTTTATGCTGCTTTGGATGCCGATAGTGAAGGAGAAGAGGGTAAATTTTATATTTGGAACAAGCAAGAAATAGAAGATTTGTTGGACACTGATGCAGCTATTTTCTGTGATTTTTTCAATATTAAAGATAGTGGCAACCTTCCTACTACAGAACCTAGTTGGGAGGGAAAAAATATACTATGGAAATCGATGTCGGAGGAAAATTTTGTAGTCAATAAGCAATTAACGGTAGAAAAATTACACTCGATTTTAAATGCTGGTTTTACTACTTTATTAGCTGCACGCAATAAAAGGGTGCGTCCTTTAACAGATGACAAAATTTTGTTGGGCTGGAATGCTTTGATGCTAACTGCAATTTGCAAAGCATATGCAGCTACCGGTACAATCGAATACAAAGATTTGGCCATTCAACTATATAATACTGTTTTAACAAATTTTGCGGTGGATGAAGCAAAACTCGCATTGTATCATACTTACAAAGATGGCCAGGCGAAAACAGCTGCTTTTTTAGATGATTACGCTTATTTAATTCAAGCCTGCATTCATTTGCAGGAAATAACTGGGGAAGCTAGCTTTTTGTTGAAAGCAGCAGCACTGACAGAATATGTACTGCAGCATTTTTCGGATCAAGAGGCGGGTTATTTCTTTTATACTGGAATAGACCAAAAGGATGTTATTGTTAGGAAGAAAGAAGTATATGACGGAGCGGTTCCTTCTGGCAATAGTATCATGACAGAAAACCTACACTATTTATCCATTGTCTTTGATCGTTCTGATTGGCGTAAAAGGGCTACAGATGATTTAAAAGGCTTATCGGCAGTCATATTGAAATATCCATCTTCTTTTGCAATATGGGCTAATAGTATAGAAATGCAATCAAATGGGTACAAGGAGATAGTGATTATTGGAAAGGAGGCTTTTCAAAAACAAAATGAATTGTTAAAAAAATACATTCCAGGTAAAATTTTACAGGTATCGTTGGAGCCAAATGATCATTTCCCGTTGCTCAAAAACAAGGGGGTGGTTGGAGATACTTGGATTTATATATGTAAGGACTATGTTTGTTCAGCACCGATTGCCAACATAGAAGCCGCTTTGTCGGTGATTAATAAAAGGATGTAGTTGATTAAATAAATGCAATAGAGAAATTATTTTAATATGAAATAAACTTACTAATTAACATATGGAACGCAATATTTATAAAAATCCTCCGTTTTCCTCATTCTAGGTGTATTTCTAGGTCAAAAAAATAAAGTAGAAATGCATCTGGTAGTGCTTGAAAATCAAAATTATCATTACATTTGCCAATACCCTCAAAGTTAAAAACAATGAAGTACAGGTTATTTTCGCTGATAGCCATAGTGGCTATCGTATCTTTATCAAGCTGTAAAATGCTTGGTGGAAAAAACAAAGGCGGCAAATCGTTGCCAAACGATGGCCAGCTGCATGGCGTAGAGCCTGGTAGTAGGTGGAGCCTTTCAAAGCCTCCGGGAATGGTCTATGTACCCCCAGGAACCTTTCATATGGGTCCTAGTGATGAGGATATCAATTATGCATTTACAGCTCGTAATAAACAAGTGTCTATCAGTGGATTTTGGATGGATGCTACAGAAATTACCAATAATGAATACCGCCAGTTTACCAATTGGGTGAGGGATTCTATTGCTGCTAAACTGTTGCAAATGGTAAAACAAGGACCAGATGGTACTGAATATGTAGATTGGAAAAGGGCAAAGACCATTAAATGGGGAGATAAGGCAACATTAGAAAAAATTGATGCCATGATTGTAACTCCTGACAACCGAATTTTTGGTAAAAAAGAGTTGGATCCTAATAAAATTGTATATCAATCTGAAATTTTTGATTTTAAAGCTGCTGCTAGCAACAGGGACCCCAATGTTCCTCGTTCTAAATTCATCTTAAAAGATAAAATTCCAGTCTATCCAGATACTTTGTGCTGGGTTCGCGACTTCGCTTATTCTTACAACGAACCAATGGCCAAGAAATATTTCAACCACCCTGCATTCGGTAATTATCCTGTAGTAGGTGTTAACTGGAAACAGGCAACTGCATTCTGCGAATGGAGAACTCATTATCTTAATTCTTATTTGGAAGGAAAGAAAAGGTCTCCTGAATCAGATTTTCGTCTTCCAACAGAATCACAGTGGGAATATGCTGCAAGAGGTGGTCGTTCTCAATCTCCCTATCCTTGGGGTGGACCTTATCTTCGTAATAAAAAAGGATGTCTCTTAGCCAATTTCAAACCTGGCCGCGGTAATTATCCTGAAGATGGTGGTTTATATACCGTTCGCGCAGATGCTTACTGGCCTAATGATTTTGGTTTGTATAATATGGCTGGTAATGTGGCAGAATGGACTTCTTCTCTTTATTATGAGGGAGGATACAATTTTCAACACGATTTGAACCCAGACATTCGCTACAATGCTAAAAAAAGCGATCCTCCTCGTATGCAACGTAAAGTTGTACGTGGTGGTAGTTGGAAGGATGTTGGATATTATCTGCAAACAAGTACACGCAACTACGAGTACCTAGATACAGCTAAATCTTACATTGGATTCCGTTGCGTGATTGACTTACCTCCGGCTCAAAAGAAACGTGGAAAAAAATAACTTGATCATCCGGAAATTAATTGCTTATAAGAACCTGTAAAAAAGCAGGATCAATAAACTATTGTGTAAACCTAACTTTAAATAATCCCCAGTTAAAACTTTAAAATTTAATAAGTCATGGCTAAGTACAAAAAAAGGACATTTTTAACCGTAATCGATGTACTGGTGAGTGCCGGTGCTGCTGTAATCATTTTTGCTGCCTGGGCAAAGCTTACGCATCAGTCTTATGCTGATAATATGCTAACCATTGGTATGTGGACTGAAACCGCCATCTTTTTTATCTATGCAGTTATTGAGTGGGTGAAACCTAAGCATCATGAAGAAGACGATGATATTGCAGAAGTAGCTATTGAGACTAATCCTTTATTGTCTATGGACAAAATGATGCAGGATGCTGAAATCAATCCCTCTAACCTAAAAAAACTGGGCGAAAGTTTTAATAAATTACAAGGTACTGTTGCTGGCATTTCTGATGTTAGTGATGTACTAAAAAGCACTGCTGATTTTGGCAACAAAGCTAAAGAAGCAACTGTTGCAATGGGCAGCATGAGTACTGCATTTACTGCCAGTGCTAATAGCATGGCTAGCTTTAACAACGCTTCAGAAGCTGCTAAAGGATTTCATGAGCAGGTACAAGGGCTTACCAAAAACTTGGGCAGCTTAAATACGATTTATGAATTGGAATTAAAAGAAGCCAATAACCATTTGAAATCTTTGAATAATTTCTATGGTAAATTAAATGAAGCCAGTGCCACAATGATGTCAAGTGTAGAGGATGCTACTAAAGCAAAAGAACAAATTGGTTCTTTGGCCAACAACTTGGGTAAATTAAATGCAGTGTACGGCAATATGCTGAATGCTATGCAAGGGCGCTAAATGAGGTAGGCTTCTTTATTGCAGTAGCGTTTACTCATTACTGTTGTTAAGGTCGGTCTCCACTGAGGAAACAACTATTAAATAAACAAACGTAAAATAATTTACTATGGCTTTACCTAAAGAGCCCCGGCAAAAGATGATTAACATCATGTACCTGGTGTTAACTGCCATTCTTGCGCTGAACGTTTCGGCTGAAATTTTGGAATCATTTAAAACGGTAGATAAAAGTTTACAATCTTCCAATGCCAATTTAAATACTTCCACCAACTTGCTATACAAGTCCCTTCAAGAAAAACTTGCAGAAGGCACAACTATGGAACAAGCAAAGATTTGGCAGCCCAGAGCGGAAGAAGCTCGCAAATATTCAGAAGAAATCAATACTTATATTGAGAATATCAAAAAAGAATTAAAAACAGAAGCAGGACTGGTTATTAAAGAAGGCAAGGAAGATTTTAAAGAAGACAATTTGGATGCCTCTACCCGTTTGTTTGAAACAAAAGGGAAGGGCCTAGAATTAAAAAAGAAGTTAGACGATTTCAAAACTAAAATTCTTGGAATTGATGGTTCTATTAAAACAGCTTTTGAAAATAATTTCCCTGTAAATACCGATCCTATCTCTGGTAGAGAAGGAAAGAAAGATTTCACTACTGGTTATTTTCACATGACACCAACTGTGGCTGCACTTACCATGTTAAGTAAGTTTCAGAACAATGTGAAGAATGCCGAAAATCAAGTTGTAACATTTTGTCACAATAAGATTGGTGAAGTAGCAGTACGTCCCGATCAGTTCAGTATTCTGGTGGGTCAAAGTTCTAATTATGTAATGCCCGGACAAGAAGTAGAAATTACTGCTGGTGTGGGTGCTTATAGTGCTGCAGCTGCTCCAAAGATTGCTATCAATGGATCTAGTGTACCTACAGTAGAAGGTAAAGGAACTTATAAAATAACAGCCAATGGCGCAGGTGCACATAAAGTACCAGTAGTGGTAAATTATGTTGACTTAAACGGAGCTCCTCAATCTGCGAAGGCAGAAGTAGAATATGTAGTGGGTGTACCAGGTGGTGCCGCTGTGATGTTGGATAAAATGAACGTGTTTTATATTGGGGTACCTAATCCAATTACCATTTCATCTGGTTCTGGCTGGGATAAAACAACTGTATCCTTGACAGGTGGTACATTGACTGGGTCTGGATCAAACAGATCAGTTGAAGTATCAACCATTGGAGCAGCAAGTTTAACAGTAACTGCAGAAGGCAAATCAAGTAAATTTGATTTCCGCGTAAAAAGAATTCCTGATCCAGTATTCAAAGTGGCTTCTGGTAAAGCCAGGATGCAATCAGTAGAATTTAAAGGACAACAATTCTGTCGTGCCGAATTAGAAAATTTTGACTTTGATACCCGTTTCAGCATAATGAGTGCAACTGTATATTTTTCTGGAGCTAATTTCCCGAACGTTGCAACTGCTTCCATAACTGGTAATAGCTTGGCTGGATTAGCACCTTTTATCAACCGATGTGGACCGGGATCAGTTGTTACATTTGATAATATCAAAGTAAATGGTCCAGGTGGTCCAAGAAATATTGATGGTAAATCTTTTGCACTGTATTAATAGAAATAATTCATAAATAAAAACAGCTATGAAAAAGCGTTTTGTAAAATATCTCTTATTTGTTCTTTGTTTAGCCGTGTTTGCAAATAATGCGGAAGCTCAAAAGAAAACTGGTAAAGCACCTGCAAAAAGGGCTATGACCAAAAAGACCACCAAGACAAGGACAAAGGCAAAGATTAATCCAGCTGAACCCAAGGTGGATACAGTTGCTGTTGCAGCAGTTACACCTGCTCCAGCTGCCGTTGTTGCTCCTCCGGTGAATGATAGCTTGCCTATCAAATTGGTAAAGCCATCTCAACGTAGAGATGCTGCTGTGGATGATGATGCTATTAAGGATAGAACTCCATTGCCTTATGAACATCTTCGTGCAGATGATGCAGTGTATCGTCATAAAATTTGGAGAGAAATAGACACGCGTGAAAAAATCAATTTGCCATTCCGATATTCAGCAGATGAAAACAATGGCAATCAGCGATTCATTTCAATTTTGTTGCAAGCCATTCAGGATAGCCTCGTGACAGTATTTCAAAACGTGGATGATCGTTTTACTACCCCTATGACCAAGGCCGATGTTGCCAAAATTGTAGGTGGCGAACCAGTAGCTGTAAACCGGTATGATTCTATGGGAAATATCGTTGGTGTTGATTACAAAACCCCTGAAGTAAACTTAGATTCATTCTATAAATTCAGAATTAAAGAAGAAGTGATTTTTGATAAAGAAAGCTCTCGCTTGTTCTGGAGAATATTGGGTATAGCCCCAGTGAAAAATGTGGTTACTTCTATGGGCGTTGCACTGGGAGAAACTGAATTGTTCTGGGTGTATTATCCTGATATGCGGCCTGTCTTCTCAAGGTATGAAGTATACAATGGAAAGAATTTCGGAGCTAGGATGAGTTGGGAAGAATTGTTTGAAAGTCGCATGTTCTATGGTCGCATTATTAAGAGCACCATGGATAATCCATACGACTTATACATCAGAAACTACAAAGGATTGAGTGATCAACCAATCCTTCAATTATTGGAAGGCGAAAATATTAAAGAGAAAATTTTCAATTACGAACAAGACCTCTGGAGTTATTAAGCTATATATTCCTGAAATCATTAAAACCCCTCAAAAAAGAGGGGTTTTTCTATTTTAATAGTCTTTTTCTAAAAACAAAATACCCTCAATAATTTTATAAAATACCACTAATAGGGTATTTTTTTCTATTTAAAGCTTGCGTACATTCGCCATGGTTTTTCATAGGATATTGGATTTAAAAACGGAGCTGGATTTCTATCCGGCTCCTTGTATTTTTAGAGATGCTATGTGGGCGAATAAAATTAGGAAGGAATGCCAGTGTCGAGTGCCCCTTGGTTATTGTTGAAATAAGTACGTATTAATTTAGTCCTAGCACTGCCCACCAATTCAATGAGTGAAGGGTCCGTTGCAGATTTAATATTGTTCAGGGATTTGAACTTTTTCAGCAATAAGGCAGCCGTGGCCTTTCCGATGCCATTGATATTTTCTAATTCGTTTTTAAATGCCCCTTTACTCCTTAAATTTCGATGAAAATTGATTCCATGATTGTGTACCTCATCCCGAATCCGGCGTATTAATTTAAGGCTTTCGCTATTCCATGCTAATTTAATTGATTCGGTGTCGCCAGGGAAAAACAGTTCTTCTTCATTTTTTGCCAGCCCTACAATAGTAGTAAATGCAAACGGGTCTTTTTCGCCATTGCTCGCCATTTTTGACAATTGTCGAATGCTTTCCATAGCAGCACTTAATTGGCCCTTACCTCCATCGATAATTATCAATTGTGGTAAGGATGTTTGTTCTTCCAATAACCTTTTATACCGCCTAAAAACCACTTCTTGCATGCTGGCAAAATCGTTGATGCCTTTCACCGTCTTCACGTGGTATCTTCTGTATTCTTTTTTATTGGGTTCGCCATTGGCAAAGTAAACCATGGCGCTTACAGGATAGCTTCCCTGAAAATTGGAATTATCAAAACATTCGATGTGAACAGGTAAATGGCGAATATGTAGGTCATCCTGTAATTGCTTCAATACTTTTTGTTTTTCATCGGCCGTTTTTTCTTCAAGGAATAATATTTTTCTTTGTTTCAAGGCAGCCCTGAAATAATTTACATTTTTAAGGGAAAGATCCAAGAGCTTTTTCTTTTCACCAGCACGCGGGATGGTCAATTTTATTTGATCATCCGGTAAATCAATCTCCATAGGAACAATGATTTCAGTGGCCTTGCTGTTGAATTGCTTGCGTAAATAATCTATTGCATAGGGCAATACTTCTGCAGCTGATTCAGCTAATTTCTTTTCTACCTCAATTGTCTTGGTTTGGATTATAGCACCATGTTGAACCGCCAGGTAATTGATATAGGCTGTATCATTTTCTTCTAAGATAGAAAATACATCGAGGGTTCCTAATTTAGAACTCACTACTGTTGAACTGGCTTGATAGCCTTGGAGGTGTTCAATTTTTTTTCTTAGCAATTCTGCCTTTTCAAATGCCAGTGTAGCGGCAGCTTCTTTCATTTCTTTTTTAAATGCTTGTATCACGGGCGCTACGTTGCCTTGTAAGATGTTTTTAATATGTTGGATGCCGGCTTCATATTCTGTTGCAGATTGAAACGCTTCACAAGGTCCTTTGCAATTACCAAGATGATACTCTAGGCATACTTTGAACTTCTTCTTTTCTATATTTTTATCAGTCAGCGCTAGGGTGCAATTTCTGAGGGGTATATTTTGCTTAATAAAGTCCAGTAATTCTCTTACATTTTGCACAGAAGTATATGGGCCAAGATAAGTAGACCCGTCATTGATAATTCTTCTGGTAAAGAAAATGCGCGGAAAGGGTTCCTTTTTTATCACAATGAAAGGATAGCTCTTGCCATCCTTTAACATGATATTGTATTTCGGTTGGTATTCCTTGATAAGATTATTCTCTAATAAAAAAGCATCCTGTTCATTGTTGACTATGGTAAATTCAATGTGATGGATACGTTGTACTAGTTCTAGGGTTTTATTGCTATTGACTGTTTTGGAAAAATAGGAGGATACTCTTTTGCGTAAATTTTTTGCTTTCCCTACATAGAGTAAATTGTTTTGCGAGTCAAAATATTTATAGATACCCGGGTTGATAGGTATGGTATTGGCAATATGGGAAAATTCATTTGCAGTCATTGTACATTAATACTCCCATGAAATTTTGATTTCTTTTTCTACCTGACTATTTATAATAGAAATGATTTTGCACCATTTATCTGCCTGCCAAATTAGTTGTAATATTTTGTGGTCGGGTAATTCTTTCACTAAGTAAATCCGTCTAACCTTACTGCTTTCCTGATCAATTAATACATCCCATCTACTAATACTTATACTATCCGGCAATGCTATTTTAGGTTCATAGGTATAGGTATAGGCAGCAATGGTTTGATCTAGGAATTTTTTTTCCGAAAACAAGGAAATCATGTTTACAGAGTCTATTGAAGGCTGTAAAAATTCCGATAGGGCGCCCTCTACTTCTTCCTGTTTTAGCCACACTGAATCGGTTTTTCCATGGATAGTTGTGTATTTCAATGGACTGATACCCCTTGCTTTAAAATCGTATAATTGCCCTTTTATAAAGGGGGTCACCGGGAAATAATTTTGTACACTCTGCGGATTGTCTTTTGAGCTAGCTGTTATTTCTTTATTGTTTTTATTGCCATTACAGGCAATGATGCTTGTACATAAAAGAAACTGTAAAATATATTTCATCATAAATCAAAATTAAATGGGAAATGGCAGTAAAACAAAAACCGCGGCTTTTGTATCGGCAGCGGTTTTATAAAAGTTTAATAAAATTCTTTGATTTGTACCAGGTTAAAAATTTCTTACCATTCCAATTTTCATACCAGCACTAAATAGTTTTTCATCCAAACTATATTTTTTCCCATAAGTGGAAGGTATTTGATATCGAAATTGAGGACCTACTTGTAAGCTCACACCTGCTTTGGTTTGGTAGCTAATAAAAGTTTCAAATCCTGTATTTAAGCTCCAATTTCTAACCATGGAATTATCAGCCACATAATTTTTCCTGTCTGAGGACAATAAATAGGCTTTTGCGGCTACGATAAAAGTTGGTTGAATAGTAGCAGCGCCATACCATTGTAATTTGTTATTGCCAGCTAATTTGTATTCAAGTCCAATTGGAAGCGATACTTGGAATGATTTATTGTGAAATGTCGCTGCACCAATACCTGCAATATTTGAAATAAGGGTATTCCTCGAAATCAAATAGGGATAACCCGAGTTAAGGTCATTTAAGGTAAGTGTAGTAAGTACAGGGTGATTGGTTTCGTAGGCATTGATAGCATAACTATTGTAATTAAACTGCCCGCCAAATTTCAATCTCAATTTTTTGGCAAATGAATAAATCATGGATGCTCCCATTTCTGCACTGAACTCAGGTTTCTGATTAATGGCAGTAGGTTCGGTATTCATTACAAATCCTGCTGAAGGGTTATTGTTGTATTTAATGTTGCTATTTAGCGTACGATAGCTGATGCCGGGTGTAACATATAATTCATAGGCCATCTTTTCCTTCCATTTTTTCGTTTTCCCTTTATTGTAAAAAACAAAATTTTCAATCCAAGCCTTATCCTCATTATTCGTCAGACTTGCATTGATAGTAGTTAGATTGGCTGCGGTAGGGGATTGTATCGATTGCACTTCTGTTGCAGCTAATTGGTTTTCTATTGCAGTACTTGAGTTAGCAGATGAATTAATTGTTGATTCAACTGAACTGTTGCTGCTTATTTCAACATTTTCAATTGCATTAGTGGAAGACTGCGCTTCATTGCTATTAATTGGAATGATTGCCCCCTTATTAGTAGAAACTAATTTTGAAGCATTTGTAATAGCTTTTTTTGTATCCGCTTTTTCATTATTGCTGATTGACTTTGCTGTTAACGTGGATACAAATTTTGTGATTGAATTGTTGCCTATATTATTTTTATTATTATTCTTTTGTGATTGGGTAGTATTGGGAGTTCTATTTTCTGCGATTTGCAAATCAGTAGTATTATTATTGGCAACTAATTTATTTTTAGCATTACTGCGATTGTCAAGGCTGTTAACTGAACTGCTTGAATTTGATGTTGTTGTTAGGTCTGCTACAATAGCATTTTGGTTAGCAGTAGGTGATAATTTGGATAGTGGCTTATTTTGGTCCTGATTGGATTGATTTGAATTGAAATATCCGATAAATAATAAAGAAGCTATTAGTAATAGTGAAATGGCATTCGATGGCCACCTGCGGGAAGGGTGCATATTATTGTAAACACTTTTCCATACCCTTCTGGTAGGCTGTAATTTAAATTCATCTGCCTTCTCTCGGAGTAGCTCCTCAAAATCGTCTCTATAATAATTCTTGTCCATGATTCAAGCTAAGCATTTAGTTTTTGGTACGAGGTATTCGGATTATTCAAAAAAAGAAACTTATAAAATAGCCGAAGCAGATGCTATGGCAATCTTAGGTTTAGATTTTTGAATTATTTTTTTCTTCAATAAAATATCTTCCAACATTGCTTTAGCCCTGGTATATTGACTGCGACTGGTACTTTCTTCTATATCCAGTAGTTCGCCAATTTCGCGGTGGCTAAATCCTTCAATGGCATAAAGATTGAGTACGGTACGATAGCCCAATGGCAATAATCGAATACTCTCCACTACCTGCTTGGCCTGCATGATAGAAGGAATCATTTCCTCCCTTACATGTACAGAATGAGCATAAGTAATATCTACACTGTCAGAGAATTTTTTATTTTTCTTGAGGATATTAATACAAGTATGTACCATTATCCTTCTAATCCAGCCTTCCAATGCACCTTCACTTCTGTATTGGTGTATTTGGGTAAAGACTTTAATAAAGCCCTCCTGCAACATATCTTCTGCATCTTCTTTATTTTTTGCAAATCGGTAACACACCCCTAACATCCGAGGGCTAAATCGTTTATAGAGTGCCTCTTGGGAGGCGGCATCATTTTTAAGACATCCGGCTAGTAATAGCTCTTCCGTCATATATTTTGCACTTTTGTTTACCCTATAAATATAGACAATTAATAAGTATTAGCTGCTGCATTTGAAAAAAAATGTCCCGGTTTTAACAAAACCGGGACTACATATAATGCTTTATTTATCTTCTTAAATAATTGATTTAGAACCGGCCTCTCAAAGTGAGAACGAAATTACGGCCTGGAGCACTTAATCCACTAGCAAAAACCCTGTAGTATTTATCCAGTATATTTTCCGCGGCAAATTGAACGGTGAAGTTGTTATTGATTTCATAGGCTGCTCTAAAATTAGCTGTCGTCCATGAGGGGGTATAACCTCTAACAGGGTCCGCACTATAAATTTGGTTGTCTTCACCTCTTAAGTTATAATCTGATGAATCTTTTGCGCCATTGTACAAGGCAAATAGTTCGCCTGTAAAATGACCCCATCTTCCAGTCACCCCAATTTTGCCAAAT
>Ga0194063_10000035_pt1 | contig 101553 bp, 99 predicted proteins | sample SepL3720m_MetaG_FD_155459 | JGI IMG/M metagenome (GOLD analysis project Ga0194063, IMG submission 155459) | Anoxic zone freshwater microbial communities from boreal shield lake in IISD Experimental Lakes Area, Ontario, Canada - Sep2016-L373-20m | ecosystem: Environmental > Aquatic > Freshwater... | reverse complement strand
TGTCATCTCCGTCGCCCGTCTATGTGGAGCCCGTTTACGTGGAAGGTCCGCCGCCAGGGCCACCGTTGCCATTTGCAAATTACGGCCCGCCCATGATATACCAGGCGCCGCCACCAGGCGTGGTATTCTACTACCACTCGCCGGGAGTGGTACGGTGGCACGATGGTCGTGCCTGGCGCTACCATCGCCGGTAGCCGCCAGTCGCCCAGTCTGGTAAAAATTCAATGTGACCACTTCCTTCGGGGGGTGGTCACTTTTTTATTACTTGCGTATATATCTCGGTACAAATGTCATCTATCAACGTGATATAATAATGCGGTGAAAATAAATAAATTTCTCAGCAACATGATTCCAGGTAGAGGCTTCACACTAGAGCGGTTTCCGATAGTGAAGGGGATCGGTGTCGTGATATTGCTCATATGTGTATTGGTAGTGATCGGTAGTATTCTCGATAATGGGAAAAAAGATATTATACCGGTCGATGTTGGATTAGGAGTCTCATCGAGAGAGATTACTCATGGAGATCAGAGTAAAAAGCAGGTCGTATTCACATTTGACGGAGGATCAACAGCACAATCCGGCGAGAAAATATTGCAAATACTAGCCAAACATCATGTGAAGGGAACTTTTTTCATCACAGGTAAGTTCATTCGAGAAAATCAAGCACTTGTAAAAGAGATAAACGCCGGAGGTCATGAAATATTCAATCATACTTATGATCACCAGCACTTGCCAGTCATGAAAGGTGAGGAAATTATCAAGGAGTTGAATAGAATGGACATGCTACTAAAAGCTACATTAGGAACATCATCGAAGCCGTTCTTTCGATTGCCTTATGGTGATGGCGACCAACGTGTGAGGGGAGTGGCGGCCAGGGCAGGGTATCAATCTGTAATGTGGACTGTTGACGCGCACGATTGGGAACAGTCGATCGGTGTAACGGAGCAAGAGGTCATCGATCGTATCATGTCCAATCTAGCATCAGGTAATATATATCTGATGCATATCGGTGATGATATAACAGGTAATGTATTGGACAAAGTATTTACTGATATTGAAAACAAAGGCTACAAGATCGTATCGTTGACTCAGGGTTTATAGACATATATACTGAATTCCTATGAATACAAAAAGAATCATTTTTTGGGTGAGTTTTATCATCGTGCTCGGCCTCATTGTCTGGGGTCTCATCGTCGCTATGAATAAAGATCCGAATAGGTTGACGAAGTCACTCGTTCCAGCAGAGGTTACTTCTCTAGATCACATTCGTGGAAATATAGATGCTCCCGTAACACTTATCGAATATGAGGATTTCCAATGTCCAGCCTGTGCCGTGTATTTCCCAGTCATTGAGAAAGTATTCAATGAGTCATCGACTACTCTACGTATGGTTTTCCGTCATTTTCCACTCTTACAACATCCAAATGCTATTCCTGCGGCTACTGCAGCTGAAGCAGCTACCAATCAGGGCAAATTCTGGCAGATGTATAGTCTCATATACGCCAATCAGAGTGATTGGGCTGAGAAGTCGAACTCCGAGGCCGAAGCGATCTTTGATGGCTATGCTGGTTCTCTAGGAATGGATCTTGCCATGTTCAAATCTGACCGAGTTAGTAGTTCTACATTGGCCAAGGTTACAGCGCAACAACAAGAGAGTGTGAAGATCGGTATTGATCATACTCCTACGTTCTTTATCAATGGTAAAGAAGTTAATTCTGAGTCATATTCATATGAAGAAATTAAAAAACTTGTGGACGAGGCCGCTTCAAGCACTATCCAGTAGGTTGGTGATATTGGTGCTCGTTATCGCGGTTATAGGATTCGCTGATGCTACGTATCTAACCGTTGAGCATTATAGTGGAGTGATACCACCATGTTCAGTGACTGGTGGTTGTGAAAAAGTATTAACTAGTTCATATTCTAGCGTGTTCGGTATACCAGTTTCTCTCACCGGTTCGATATACTATCTATTGATCGCGATAGGTTGTATCATTTTCTTAGAATCAAAGCATATAACTCGACTCGCTGTTCATAGAACTGAATTCTTGAAATTCGCACTGTTCCTCACTATTCCAGGTTTGTTGGCGTCTCTCTGGTTCACTGGTTTGCAGATGTTCGTTCTACACTCATATTGTATATATTGTCTAGGATCAGCAGTCATCACGACTATATTGTGTATCATGACCGTGGTTATAATGAGAAAGTTCCATCCAGGAATTTCTGAATAGTGTAGAATAGTATAAGTTAGGGTGGCCAATAAAAATAAATGAAATCATCAATTATCCAAATAACAGAACCGAGCAAGGATTATGAGTTGATCGATTCTGGCGAAGGGGAGAAACTCGAAAGATTCGGCGAGGTTGTATTGTCTAGGCCTGACCCGCAGTCTCTGTGGCAAAAGAGTCTTTCACAAGATGAATGGAAGAAAGCTATAGGACATTTCGATAGACGAGGTAATGATGGTGTATGGACGATGAAGAATGGGAAAATTGACCGTTGGCCGATAGAGGCGGCTGGGCTCAAGTTCTGGGTGAAACCATCGTCGTTCAAACACGTCGGCATATTTCCTGAGCAGTCAACAAACTGGGAGTGGCTCGGTGATATCATTCAGAGTTCTCTCCACTCTCATGAGGGGGGAGAGAACGATGCAATACAGGTACTCAATCTATTTGGTTATACCGGAGGTGCGACGTTAGCTTGTGCGAAAGCGGGAGCAAGTGTGGTACACGTCGACAGTTCGAAGACTGCAATAACATGGGCTAGAGATAATGCAGAACTTTCAGGACTCAAAGACAAACCAGTTCGCTGGATACTCGACGATGCCCGTGAATTCGTGCGCAGGGAAGTCAAACGCGGCAATAAGTATGACGGTATCATCATGGACCCACCATCATTCGGTCATGGTCCAGAGAGTGAGTTATGGAAAATAGAGGAACATTTCCTACCACTCGTTGGTCAATGTATTCAATTATTGAAAGACAAGCCACTATTTTTCTTGATAAATGGATATTCTGCTGGATATTCAGCGATAGCGTATGAGAATATTCTGATTCCACTCGTGGAAAAGTTTGGTGGGAAGATAGAGATAGGAGAATTGGCGATAAGTGAACGATCGGGGAGGCTATTACCGGCGGGGATATTCGCTAGATGGAGTAGGTAGAGATGTATGAGTTGAATATATCAATATTGATTTAGTTATGTGTACGAGTAGTTCCTACGATTTCCTGTTTGGTAATTTTCTATGGTATGCTCTTCATATCATGACTATCATTATTGATGGCCGAAAAACTAGGGAAACGAGGCTTCCTCTATTGAAAAATGGGGTCGCGAAACTTTCCTTTATGCCAAAATTGGCCATCATTCAAGTTGGTGAAAGGGCTGATTCGACATCATTTATCCGTGCAAAAAAGTTGTTTGCAGAGAAAATCGGTGTAGATGTTCTCCACAAACAGTTTAGTGAAGGTATATCACGACGAGAACTCCTAGATCATATAGAATCATTGAATAACGACGACAGTATAAATGGCATCATCGTTCAGCTTCCACTGCCTTCAAGCATTGATAAATTTGCAGTGATCGAGGCTATAGATCCAGATAAGGACGTTGATGCTCTCACGTCAGCGAACGTTGCCAAATGGTCACACGGCGAGGGTATAATGCCAGCAACAGCTAGGGGTATAAAGGAATTATTGGATAGTTACGGATTTTTACTCAAAGGAAAGAATGTAACAGTTGTTGGTAGGTCTGATCTAGTTGGAAAACCTATTGCCGCAATGTGTGAGACCGCTGGTGCGAAAGTGACGGTTTGTCATAGTCAGACAGCCGATCTGGTTTTTGGTACAAAGGAAGCAGATATATTGATAGTGGCGACTGGAAAGCCTGGACTTATAAGAGTTGAGCACGTCAATCCTGATCAGGTCGTTATAGATGTTGGCATTTCTCGTATAGGCACTGAGAGATTGGTTGGGGATGTTGATTTTGCTGCAGTTTCAGGAGTAGTCAGGGCGATTTCACCAGTTCCTGGTGGGGTAGGGGCGATGACAGTTCTCGCGTTATTCGAAAACTTGATTGATTTGTGTGATACGAGAAGGTAGTATTTACAGTGTATTCTCGTGTTTGCTTTACGTTCCGTATTTAATAATTATTAATTAATATAAATAAAATGATCCCACAAAAATTTTGGAGTACAGCGATAGGCGCTCTAGCATTACTCACAGTATTGTTGCTAGTCCTTTCTATTAAAGAAATAAAGATGATCGGTTATGTCGGTAAAAGTGATCAGATAGTCAACACTATCTCAGTTGATGGAACAGGGGACGCTATGGCAGTTCCTGATATTGCAACTTTCTCGTTCACAGTTAACAAGACAGCAGCTACAGTAGTAGAAGCACAGAAGCAAGCAACAGACCAGGCCAATGCGGCCCTGAAAGCTGTTAGAGACGGTGGAGTAGCCGACAAGGATATTCGAACGACTTCATATAACATCAATCCTCATTATGAATATCAGAGCTCAGTTTGTTCTGCTAATGGCAATTGTAGGCCAGGCAAGTCAGTTCTAACTGGCTATGATGTGAGCCAAACTACCGAGGTCAAGGTTCGTGATCTAGGTAAGGCTGGCGCATTGTTTGCTTCCATCGGTTCCCTCAATGTAGAAAATGTGAATAGTCTGTCTTTCTCTGTTGATAAGCCGGAGTCAATCCAGGCAAAAGCACGCGGTATCGCTATAACAAACGCTGAGGCAAAAGCCAGAGAACTAGCGAGCCAATTGGGAGTTAGTATCGTTCGTGTGATCAGTTTTTCTGAGAATGGTAGTAGCCCGAGACCTCTCATGTACGCCATGGATACTTCTAACAAGATGATGGCTACCGGTGCTGCAGTCGCTCCAGAGATATCTGTTGGTGAGCAGAAAATCACGAGTAGTGTGAGTATAACTTACGAGATAAAGTAGTAGGGCTCTAATTGGTCGCCAAATGTGCTACAAGGCCGTGTTATTCACGGCCTTGACTTTGGTGAATATTGGGTATATTATACACATGTTATCCCCAGGCGGGGTTTTTTAATAAAAAAGAAAATATATGTCCAGACTTACAAATTACATCAAAGATACACGCGCAGAAATGGTCCATGTCAATTGGCCTACTCGCAATCAGACGATACGTTTTACAGTGTTGGTTATATTGGTGTCTATAGCTACGGCAGCTATTCTAGGTTTTTCGGACTTCGTATTTGCTAAACTTTTGACTCTTCTATTCTAAATTTCAATTCTATTTTAATTTATTCAAAATATTATGACCAAACAACAAATAACTGGTGAACGTAATTGGTACGCGATACATACATACGCGGGCTATGAAAATGCGGTTGCTCGAAATTTGAAACAGCGTATTGAGTCTCTCGCTATGGAAGGCAAGATATTCAATGTTATCGTCCCTACAGAGAAGAAGATCAAGGTCAAATCAGGCAAGAGAGTAGAAGAGGAAGAAAAGATATACCCAGGTTATGTTCTCGTAGATATGATCGTCACTGATGACTCATGGTATGTTGTTCGCAACACACCTAGAGTTACAGGTTTCGTGGGTGCAGGTGTTTCGCCAGTACCATTGGATGCGAAAGAAGTAGAAACACTATTTGCTCGCATGCAGAAGGGTGATACACAGCATGCTATCGACCTTTCGATCGGGGACCTCGTCAAAGTTGCCGATGGACCGTTCAAGGACTTCGAAGGTAAGGTCGCTGAAGTTGATACACAGAGAGGCAAGATCAAAGTATTGGTGTCTATGTTCGGTCGTGAGACACCTGTTGAGTTGGATTTCTTACAAGTAAAGAAAGTATAAGCGAGGTTTACAAATATCATTTATTAGTTTAGACTCAAAATCACTACTATGGCAAAGAAAATCATAAAGAAAGTCAAGGTTATCGCTCCAGCAGGGAAAGCTACTCCTGCCCCTCCATTGGGCCCTACACTAGGTCAGGCTGGCGTCAATATAGGTGACTTCACAAAGAAGTTCAATGATGCTACGAAAGGTATGATGGGTGATATGATCCCTGTTGTTATCACAGTTTACGAAGACCGTACTTACGATTTCAAACTCAAATCTCCTCCAGCATCTAGTTTGATTCTGAAAGCCTTGAAGCAAGAAAAGGGTTCAGGTAAGCCAAATACAAAGAAGATCGGAACTATCACTAAAGCTCAGGCTAGAGAGATCGCCGAAAAGAAGATGGGAGATCTCAATGCAAATACAATAGATCAGGCCGCAAAGATCATCGCTGGAACAGCACGATCGATGGGAGTTGATGTAAAGTAAACATGTAGAGGTCTGACCTCTACATGTTTGTATAGGTCTGACCTATGCAGCAGGGCAGTGACTTGCGAAATGGATTGTAAATGGTAGGCTTTGTTTCAGAGCTGATTATGAAAACATATGTAACTTTTCCCTTGGCGTTGGCCCCGGGTATTCCGGATGGTTTTTTGTTCACGGACGTATTGTATTTCTTGGAAAAACTGAGACAGCTGCCCGGATTCCACGTATATGCGGTGGAGCCGGTCTTGAAGATCACGGATGATCTACCTGTCGAAGTTCCTCGGATCAGTGATCCTGTGAAGACTTGTGATCTCATGATCTGGTTGTCAGTGTGCTCAACCCCTCGGTGTGTGCAAGAAGTCGAGGCACGTGCGAAAGCTCGCAAGCCTCTCCTGGTTGGACTCACTCTAGGTGACCATGCACAAGCCAATCGGACGATCTCGTTTCTAGAGTCGATCAAGTTTGCTCATCTGGACAGGCCGGACTTGGTACGGCATTTCAATTTCAGAAAGTTGGACGAGCTTGTCGAATGTGTTAGTAGTCTGTCACGTTCGATAGAGTCCAATAGAGGGAAACTCTCTACATTTTGAATTGTTCTTTTATGTTCGTGTTGTCGCACTCATATTGGGTGCGATTTTTTTAATACAAAAACCGCTGCAGTTTCAAATGCTTTACCTGTCACTGCCATAATCCGGTGCCTTTTACCTGATCACAGAATATGTTAGAAGCAATGTCCCGCCGTCTGTCTTCGTGCATTCAGTCAGTGTCAATTTACTATTTAGATCCTCTTTGAACAGTCTCATACCATCGCCGAATACTATCGGTTCAATAGTGAGGTAGAGAGTATCGACGAGGCCAGCTTTCATAAACATTGTGTATATCTGAGAACCTCCACATATGGCAACTTCCTTGAAGCCTCGAGCTTCTAGGTCACGCAGTAATTCCACAGGATCCTTGGTCGTGACTTCCATACCTGCGACAGGTTCGAGCGGGGTAGGTGAGTACACGATATTGAGTCTGTCTTTCAATGGTTTGCCACCGAGGGTTGTCCAAGTGTTTTGACCCATGACGATCACACCGGCCTTCTTCGTTAGTTCGATGAAGCGTTTCTTGTCCTCTTTACTCGTCCACATCGCTGCGTGAGTGGAATGTTTCCCTATATAGCCGTCAGCTGTGAGACATGAGATTATGAAGCATTTCATGGTGGTGATTATTTGTTGTGATTATTTCGGTTTCGTGGGAAGTTTTCTCGAACGACTCGAGGACTGCGATGATGGGGAGGTTATTTATCAGAAAATGTGTCATTTCCTTCCTTCCGCAGAGTCGTGAGGGGAAACTTCCCACGAAGCCGATTATTAATATACGTTCAGTAATTTTACACCTTAAACTTTTCCTTTAACACTTTAATATCGCCACTGGATATGAGATCAGCCTCCTCTCTATTTTCAGTGACAACACCCTCGATGATGTCTCGCTGATGATATTTGCCTGGTTTCGGTGTAACAGAACTTTTCAACTCCTGGAAAACAACTTGGCATAGGCGTTCGCCAGGGAATAGTCTGATAGCTTGAGAGCGGGTATTGTTCCTGATAGGCAATACTAACTGTCCGTCATAGCCAGCATCTATTATTCCTGAAAGGTCCAATGAAAGCCCTTTTCGATTGGTCGAAGCTCTCGGGTAGAGAACGCCCATCAAGTTGTTAGGCATCTTTATCGTCTCTAAGGTTGAGACGAGGATGTATTCCTGCGGTAATAATTCGAAATACTGTCCTTGTTCGAGTTCGACAACTTCGAAGTATTCATGGTTACGCTTATCGAAATGGGTGATGTCCAATGATTCACGGCCTTTCGGAGTCATGTGCCACATCTTTGGTATCATGAAAGTATAGCCGAGACGTAGGTCTATAGAGTGTTCTTGTAATTGGAACTTATCCAGAGCTGGTCGTATGGAAAGTACACCATTCTTTATCAGTTCTACTATTTCAGTTTTTGTGATGATAGACATTGGGTGTGTTGGTTATAATATTAATTTCAAGCCCTTTATCGGTTCCATCGGTTTATATTGTTTTCCGAGGTTTTCCACTATCTGGTCGACGAGTGTCGGATCTTTCTTTTCTGCTCTGTCAAAGGCGTCCTTAGGTAAAGTCAGGGTTATCTTCTTGTGTTTGTTTTTCCTCTTGATCAACTCTTTCGCACCGTCATAATGTGTATCATATATATGAGCATTGGAAATCGAGTGAGAGTATATACCAGGTCTCACCCCTAGCTTTTGAGCGAGAATACATTGGAGTAGTGCGAATCCTGGGACATCCGCTGAGAATCCGAGCATTACATCGTTGGATCTGACTATATTGTGCAGGTGCAATCTGCCAGCAACGATATTAACGGTGAATGTATATGGACAAGGAACATTTTTCTTTTTTACGATAGATAATCCATCCTGTGCAGGATCCCATGTTACTACGACAGCTTGTCTAGAGCTTGGTTCTTTTTTTAATAGATCGACTAATAGTCCTATCTGGTCTCTGCCAAAATGTTTACGCCATCTATATCCGTATGCGACAGTGACGACATCGCCTGGATTGGTGAAGTCATCCCATATGTGCGTATAATTTCGGAGGAAGTCCTCTGGCTTTCTAGATCCAGACAAAAACCATACTTGTTCCGCGACGAACATCTTTATCGGCGACTTGCGGAGTGTGAGGATGGGGAAGCCGTCTTTCTCTATGTCGACTTGGAAATGTACACCGACTAGAACTTTCGTTTCGTGTCCAGTTCTCTCACTGAACTCGACCATGCCTTTCTTCATAATGTTTTTCACAATGTCTTGGTATATTTGGTCAAACTTGGTCATAATCATTCTATTATATATAATTAAAGAAATAGTAAACAGTTTACAATTATTAGTTAATGGTTCTTAATGCGGATTTATCAAAATGAATTATCCATATATGCCAGAAGGCAGGAGTGTTGAATATGTATCATCGAACAATCTGTATATGAAGGAGGCGATGAAGCTATGCGAGGAAAAGTCAACGGATACACAACACCCGACGGGTGCTGTCGTCGTCAGGGATGGTGTTATTCTAGGAAAAGGTGCCAATCAGTCAGCAATCAAGAACAGTAAACTGCTAACTTTTCATAAGGAAAGGTTTTGTGTGAGAAGATTGTTGAAAATACCATCAGGACAGAAGTATTGGCTTTGTCCAGGTTGTGCTTCTTGTCGACAACATGCAGAATCAAGGGCGGTCAAGGATGCTATATCGAGACATGGTGGCGGTAAAGTCAGGGGAGCCGATCTATACCTGTATGGTCATTGGTGGTGTTGCAAGCCTTGCTGGGATCGAATGATCAAAGCGGGGATAAGTAGAGTCTTCCTAGTCGAAGGAGCGACTGAGTTATTCACAAGGAAGAGGTAGACGCTGTCATCTCTCTCTGGTATAAGTGATGTAGAAAGTAAAATCATGAAAAAATTGAGAAATAAAAAGAGACCGATGTTCATCGCTGTTGAAGGTGGAGAAGGTTCCGGTAAATCTTCACTCATGGCCGCTCTCGCGAAGGAGATGCCGGGTGTTGCTCTCATAACTCGTGAACCTGGAGGATCGCCTTATGCGGAGATCATCAGGAATGCTGCACTCAAGAATCCTCTAGCGAAGACTGCGCCGGCTGAGACGACACTGTGTCTTATGTTTGCCGCCCGCTTCGACAATGTGGTGAATGTGATCGAGCCGTCATTGAAATCGGGAATGTCGGTGGTGGCCGATAGATTTGATGGTTCTTCTTTTGCATATCAAGTCGCAGCTCAAACAAATGGCGATCTCGAGGAAATCTTCTGGTTACTTCGTGACAAGTTGGTACATGTCCCAGATCTCTATGTGTTTGTGGATGTGGATCCTCTGGTTGGTCTGCGTCGTGCGAGATCTCGCAATGAGTCGAACAGAAATACTACCAAGTATGATCATTTCGATAATAGAAAGATCATATTCCACGAAAAGGTGAGGAAGGGGTATTTGAAATTTCTGAAGAAAGTGCCGCATGTTACGATAGACGCCAATAGGCCTTTCGAGGAAGTGAAAAGTGATTTCTTGGAGGAGATGCGCAAACTGCTCAAGTAGACGAGTCACGGAATAGCCTGTGGATAACGTGTGTATAACTAGCTTGCATTAATTGCGGACGAGGAGTAATCTTTTCATCAGAGATTCGAACTATGAGTTCGCGTCCCGTACTGGGCCATTTGGCTCGCAGACCTTCAATGGTCAAACAAAAACGACATATCACCGTATGAGTGGCTAAGGATTGGACAAATTCTATTTTGTCACTAAAGTCGCGTCGTGTGTCGTTGATTTCTTCCCTTTGTATGGGTGGTTGGTGGTCCGTTACACACTGGGTGTAGCGGACCATTTTTTGTAGGCGGTATGTTATGTTACGATATACATATGAAAGATAAACAAATAAAAAAATTAATATTGTCAGAAAAGAATAGACAGAAAAAAGTCGTCAACCTGATAGCTTCGGAGAATTATGTTTCGAATGATGTGTTAGAGGCACTTGGCTCAGAACTTACCAATAAATATGCGGAGGGTTATCCGGGAAAGAGATATTATGGGGGTAATGAGATAGTAGATAAGATAGAGAGTCTGTGTATGGAAAGGGCGTTAGAATTATTCGGGCTCGATCATGATAAGTGGCATGTAAACGTGCAAGCTCTCTCGGGTTCACCAGCGAATCTGGCAGTCTATACCGCGTTAGTCCCACAAGGCGGTAAGATCATGGGGATGTCACTCGATCAAGGAGGACACCTTACGCATGGGCACAAAGTTTCTGCTACAGGAAAGTTTTGGACTCAGGTGCCATATGGTGTAGATAAGACAACTGAAGTATTGAATTACGATCAGCTTCGAGAAAAGGCTGTGGCAGAAAAGCCGGCGATCATAGTTGCTGGCTATACGGCCTATCCTCGTATTATTGATTGGGTCAAGATGAGGGAAGTTGCGGACGCGGCTCAGGCTTTACTCATGGTTGATATGTCTCATATCGCTGGATTGGTAGCTGGTGGTGCATATCCTGCACCTTTTCCATATGCTGATATTGTTACGACGACTACACACAAAACTCTCCGTGGCCCACGCGCAGCTCTCATATTCGTGAGACGCGATGATAGGGAATTGGACAAGAAGATAGACAAGGCAGTTTTTCCTGGACTACAGGGTGGACCACATATAAATCAGATTGCTGCTGTTGCAGTGGCACTCAAAGAAGCAGCTAGTCCAAAATTCAAGAAATACGCTGCACAAGTTGTGAAGAATGCTGCAGTTTTGGCGGAACACCTGAGAAAGTTTGGTTGGAGGGTCATCTCTGGTGGCACGGATAGTCATCTAGTTTTGGTAGATACTTGGCATGACGGTCATGTGAATGAAAATGGTGCTGGCGGAGTTACTGGTAAAGAGGCTAGTACTAGACTCGAACAAGCAGGTATCATCGTCAACAAGAACGCCATTCCTTTCGACACACGTCCACCAGCTGACCCGTCAGGCATACGACTTGGCACCGCCGCAGAGACTACTCGTGGTAGGAAAGAGAAAGATTTTGTAAAGATTGCTCGAAAGATCGATGCTGTTTTGAAAAAGCCGGTTTCTCCTCAGGTCTGCAAATAGTTTGCATCATTAAATAAAAAACCAGACCGCTTAATTGGTCTGGTTGTGTATTGTTGTAGGTCGATTTTCGTGGCTCAATTGTTTTCAATAGCAGCGACGATCGACTCTAGCTCATCGATCCGGTCGAGCGTGGTGACGACCCAACGGTCAGAACCTCGTACACCGGTCTTGTTCAATTTGCGCCAGGTGAAACAGAGACTCTGTTGGATTCTTTGTTTGCTCATGTCAAACTCTTTCGCTATATCTACGAGACTGACAAGAGGTGTATACTGGTGATCAAAATTGTATCGCATCCGGAACACTTCTCGGTGTTTCTCTTTGAGGTTGTCGAGGTTTGTGATATCAGCAGGCAATTGTTCAAGGCGTGATTTCAGTATATGCAAGGTCTCTTTTGCATCTAGTGCCATTGACGGGTCGAGGACTTGTTGGTCAGCGATTGATTGGTGTCTGCCGTCTAGAGAAGTGTCACCATCGAGTTCTATTTCGGCGTCGATCGATGTGGAACGTGTCCTCAACATAGAGTCAAGAACATTCGAAACGTAAGCGGCACTCTTGTTAAGTTCGTGGCCGATCTCTTCGAATGTTGGCTCCCTATCTAATACAGTGAGTAGTTGGTCCTGGATTCGTTTGATTTTGTGAAAAGTCTCACGAAAGTGAACAGGAATGCGAATACCCTGGCTTTGATTGAAAAGTGCCCGATGCATCTTGTTTCTTATGCACAAGCCCGCATAACCGCTGAGCGATAGACCTATAGATGGGTCGAATCGCTGAATAGCGATCATGAGCCCCATCATTCCTTCTTGGATCGCGTCGGACAACTCCAGTCCTCTATTTGAGAAGTCTTTCGCTATGAATATCACTAATCTCAAGTTATGCAGGATTAGTTTGTCGTATGCCTCCAGGCTTCCGGCAGTCCTCTGTTTGCAGAGCTCGACTACCTCTTGCTCTGTCAGTAGGGGATGTTCGTGGATTGCCCGACTGTATAGTAACAGGTCGGAGCCGTCATTTTGAGTTTTCATAGTTCTGCTAAAAAGTATCATCAATTTGTCTGTTGAGAGGTTAGCATATTCACTATTGACAAGTCAAGAATTATATTGCTATGCCTCGTTCAGTAAACAATTGCAGGAAAGATCGATGCTGTCTTGAAGAAGCCGGTTTTTCCTAGTGTTTGTAAGTAAATATAAAAAAACACGAAGTCCTAGTGGATCACTCGTGGTAGCGCCCTCTTTAGTGAATAATGTATCAGGACTCTTTTTACGGAGTTTCCTGATATTTCGAACCAGAAGAGGGTGCATCTGAGGTGTGGGGCCGTCAATGAAGAATTCGCCGTTCAACTCGGCAGGTGGCCTAAGTATTCATTGTGTCGGTGAGGAACCAAAGTACCCCTAATTAAGTACGGACTCATTCCGGGATTATAGTTTGGACTCTCGAGGAAGAGCGAGTACAGGAGATTGGACCTCAAAACCTCCTAGCCATTTACTATTATACTCTTTTTCTGCACATTGTCAATATGATGAAGTTCGAGTATCTCTGTTAATATTGAAGCATGAAGCAAGAACTGATAAATCTAGTCGAAAAATCACTGAGGTCCCTAGGTGTAGCTCAGCCGCAGATCAAGTTGGATTATCCAGAAAACATGGATCACGGTGATCTTACGACCAATGTGGCGCTTGTCTACTCGAAACAATTGGGTACGTCACCGAAAGTTCTGGCAGAAAAAATCGTAGCAGATATGAAAAATGTCAGACCTGATTTCATCGTGGATGTGCAGGTTGCTGGAGTCGGATTTATCAATTTCAAATTGAAGGATCAGATTTTCTTCGATGAGATTTTGAATATTGCAAAGACTGATCACGTGATCGGTGGTGTAGGTGCGGATCATAAGGAAAATGCGGGTGAGGTACTCATAGAATATACCGATCCAAATACCTTCAAAGCTTTCCATATCGGGCACATCATGTCCAATACGATAGGGGAATCAGTTTCTAGACTTATAGAGTTTTCTGGCAAGAAAATAATTAGGATCTGTTATCCGTCTGATATCGGTCTACATATTGCAAAATCGATCTGGGCGATGCAACAACACCTGGAAGAGATTCCATCCGAAGCTGCACCTATCGAGGAGAGGACGCAATTCTTGGGGAAGATGTATGTTGAAGGGACAAAAGCCTATGATGCTGATCCGACGGTGAAAAACGAGATTGATGAGCTCAATCAAGTCATATATGACAAGTCTGATCAGTCAGTGAATGATCTGTATGACAAGGGTAGGGGATGGAGTTTGGATCACTTCCAATTGCTATATGGAATTCTGGGTACAAAGTTTGATACACAGATATTTGAGAGTGAAGTAGCGGCTATTGGGCTAGAAGTAGTTCGGGCACATATGAAAGGACGGGGAGCCACCGAAGTTTTCGAGGAAAGCGACGGTGCGGTTGTATTCAAAGGGGAAGAGTATGGTTTACATACTAGAGTATTTATCAATTCTCGCGGTTTGCCAACTTATGAGACCAAAGATGTTGGCTTGAATGTTACAAAATTTCGCAAATATCCAAATGTAGAAAGATCGATCGTCGTGACAGCCAATGAGCAAAATGAATATTTCAAAGTCATCAGAAAGGTCTTGTCTCTGATTGATGAAAAAAATGGTGGAAAGACATTCCATATCGGTCATGGAATGCTGCGTTTTTCTCAAGGCAAAATGTCATCTAGAACAGGTAATGTTATAACTGCGGATTCATTGATCGGTGAGATGAAAAAAATGGTGATAGAGAGGATCGCTGAACGAAATTTCACTGCCGATGAAAGTGACGAGATCGCTACAGATATAGCAGTTGGAGCGATCAAATATACGATATTGCGTCAGGCGATCGGTGGTAATGTAATATTTGATTCTGCAGCGTCTATATCATTTGAAGGGGACTCTGGTCCGTATCTACAATATTCAGCTGTACGAGCCAATTCGATCATTGAGAAGGCAGGAGGATCGAAATCTGCGTCATTAGCAATACAAAAACCAGATCATGTTGGTGTACTAGAAAAATTGTTGGTTCGTTTTCCAGATATTGCTGAGCGCGCCAATATTGAATACGCTCCTCAGATCGTTTCCAATTATTTGGTTCAATTGGCAGGAAGTTTCAATAGTTTCTATGCTGCGGAGACTATTCTCGATAAAAAAGATCCCATGTCTGATTACAGGGTTGAACTTACCAAAGCATTCTTGAAAACCATGACTCGCGGTTTGTGGATACTGGGGATCAAAGTTCCTAGGAAGATGTAGTTGATTTATATTTGTTTAATGGTAGAGTTTCGGCAGAAGGAGAATTACATATGAATAGATTGATACCTAGGGCCGTACCTCTGTTGTATACAGAGTTGGCCGAGTTTCCGATCGAAATTGCGCACATTGAGCAAACACGGCCAGGATTTCGTTGTTGTTGCCCGGTGAAGAAGACTTTACCACAGACCGGGTGTTGGGTTGGTCTCAAGATCGATCCAGCTGATGTTAAGCATATGCAAGCAGCTTGGATCGCCAGCTTCGAGTTATACGATCCTAGCGTCCTCTGTGATCTCAAGAAGGCTGAATCAGCTGCAGAGTTCATGGAGATACGCATCTGGCATGACCAGGGATTAAATGGTCTGCGTTACGAAATCCCGATGGTCAAGTCCGGACACAGACTCCTCGTTGATGAAGTGTTGTGCATCTTGTCACGGTTACGAGTGCCGGCTTAACGACACATGTTGTACTGGTCTCTCGACTTCACTCGCTCAGAATCGCTTTTAGCTGTTCTGAGCATTTTTATTCCAATTAATCAAAAAAATGCTAGAATGAATGCCATAAATACCATTATTCGGTGATTCAATATCATGCCTCTTCCAAACAACAAAACTGATCGAGAGAATAGCCAGTATTCAACAAATTCAGTGAAAAGTCCCCATGCATTGCGTGAAGAGGCGATTTTGAAGTATTGGAAAGAGAATAGCGTTTTCGAAAAGTCATTGGGCAAGGAGTCTCCAAAGGGCGAGTTCGTATTTTATGAAGGACCTCCGACAGCTAACGGTAGACCAGGTATCCATCATCTAGAGGCGCGTGCTTTCAAGGATGCAATTCCTAGATACAAGACGATGCAGGGTTATCATGTACGTCGAAAAGGTGGATGGGATACACATGGTCTGCCAGTTGAGTTACAAGTAGAAAAGGAACTCGGGCTGAAGTCCAAAAAAGAAATAGAGTCATACGGCATAGGCCTATTCAATGAGAAGTGCAAAGCGAGTGTCTGGAAGTACGTACATGAATGGGAGGACTTCACTGATCGTATGGGTTATTGGGTGGACCTAGAGAATCCATATATAACTTACAAGTCGCAATATATAGAGTCGGTTTGGAGTATAATCAAAACTGCTGAAAACAAGAAACTACTTTATAAAGACTACAAAGTAGTTCCGTGGTGCCCACGTTGTGGGACGGGTCTTTCTTCACACGAATTGGCGCAAGGATATGAGACGGTCAAAGATCTATCAGTTTATGTAAAATTTGAAGTCGTTGGTGAAGCTAATACATACTTGTTGGCATGGACGACTACTCCGTGGACGTTGCCAGGGAATGTTGGTTTAGCGATTAATGCCGATATCGAATATGTAAAAGTAAAAGTCGCAAGCGGGGAAGTGGTGATTTTGGCGAAAGAGAGGTTCGAAGCATTGAAGTCACATTTTGAAAATGCGAGCGTGTTGGAAACTGTGAAAGGTGGAACATTGGTAGGTCTCGCCTATAACCCTTTGTATCCCTTTCTCAAGGACAATGTGCAAGGTACCGAAAAGGAGAAGCTAGCGAATGCATATAGAGTCTACGCCGCTCCGTTCGTTACAACGTCTGACGGAACTGGAATCGTTCATATAGCAGTTATGTATGGTCAGGATGATTTTGAATTGGGGACGAAGGTAGGGCTTCCGAAATTCCACTTGGTGAATGATGATGGTACTTTCAAGAAAGAGGCCGGATCATTGGCTGGTCTTTTCGTCAAAGATCCTGGCACGGATGTCACTATCATAAAGGATTTGGCTGGACGAAAACTTTTGTTTGCCAAGGAAAAGTATGAACACACATATCCATTCTGTTGGCGTTGTCATACACCTCTCATATATTTCGCTCGCGATTCATGGTATTTGCGGATGTCTAGTTTGCGCGACACATTAGTTAAGGAAAATGAGGGGATACATTGGGAACCCGAACATATCAAGGAGGGTCGTTTTGGTGAGTGGCTACGTGAGATCAAGGATTGGGCAATATCGAGAGAGCGTTATTGGGGGACGCCGTTGCCTGTATGGACATGTGAGAAGTGTAAATCTACTAGAGTGGTTGGTGTTGTTTCTGAATTGGCCAAGAGATCGAAGAACAAATACTTGGTCATGAGACATGGCGAAGCAGAGAACAATGTTAGGAATATTCTAGATACTGCGGCTACTTCCATCATCAACTTGACCGAGAAAGGCGAGAAAGACGTGAGTGATTCTGCTGCGAAGTTGGTATCATCAAAAATCGATCTTATCTTTACATCTCCACTCCTACGAACTAGAGAAACTGCTGAGATAGTACGTGATGTAGTCGGCCTCGATTCGTCGAGAGTTATTGTAGATGATCGGATCAGAGAATATGGTGCGGGAATTTTCGATGGGAAGGGTGTGGATGAATTGGCTCGTGCATGCGGCGAGAATGACCGATGGTTATGGAAACCAGAAGGAGGGGAAGACTATATGGATATAAAGAGACGTATGGGTGAATTCCTATATGATATGGAAAGTAAATATGAGGGCAAAACGATATTGATCGTCACTCATGAGACTCCGGCCTATACATTGTTTGCAGCTGCAGCAGGTCATGATATCGATAGTGCTAGAATCTACCGAAAGCAGGAAGATTTCATCGCAAACGCAGAAGTGCGACCAGTGGATTTTTCTATCTTGCCTCACAATGCGGATTATGAGCTTGATCTACATAAACCATTCATAGATGATGTAAAGTTGGATTGCCAGTGTGGCGGGACGATGAGTCGTGCTAGGGAAGTTTTGGACGTCTGGTTCGATTCCGGATCGATGCCGTTTTCGCAGGAGCATGAGTTGGGCGGGAATGAAGAGATCGGTCGGGACATTGCTTATCCGGCGGATTTCATCTCGGAGGCGATCGATCAGACACGTGGATGGTTCTATACATTGCATGCTATCGGAGCGATCATGGGTAAAGGTAAGGCGTACAAGAATGTAATCTGTTTGGGACATATCCTGGATGCCAAAGGCAAGAAGATGAGTAAGTCCATCGGCAACGTCGTTAGTCCTTGGGATATGATGGATAAATATGGAGCAGACGCACTACGTTTTTGGATGTATTCCGTCAATCAGCCAGGAGATTCAAAGAATTTTGATGAGAAAACTGTTGATGAGGTTGTGAAGAAAGTATTCAATCTCATATCCAATGTTACAGCATTCTATAAACTATATGAGAATAGAAGTGTCGAGGAGTTGGGTGATGCTACATTAGAAAAGAGGGCAGTGGACAGATCGTTGTCTTCCAATATCTTGGATCGATGGATCATCGCCAAACTAAGTCAGTTGATAGAAACAACAACGAAAAATCTAGACAATTACAAATTCTTTGAACCGACCAGGGCGATCCGTGATTTTATAGCTGAACTCTCTCAATGGTATCTGCGTAGATCTAGAGATCGGTTCAAGAATGATGGTGTAGATAAGATACAGGCTCTATCTACTACTAGATACGTGCTCTCAACTCTAGCGAGATTGATGGCGCCGTTTACTCCACTCTATGCTGAGTATCTACATCAGGAATTGTTCGGCTCTACTAATAGCGTACATCTCACGTCTTGGCCAGAAGTTGGAAAATCCGATGCGAAATTGATCGAGAACATGCAAATAGTTAGAGACATTGCTTCGAAAGGTCTCGAAGCCCGTATGAAAGCCAAGATCAACGTTAGACAACCTTTGGCAAAATTGACGGTCAATAATACAGAGAAGTCGGCGGGACTCAGTCCAGAGTTCTGTGAACTCATCATGGATGAAGTCAATGTAAAGGAAGTTATGTTTTTGGCGGGTCTCACTCAAGAAGTCGAGTTAGATATCGCTATAACTCCAGCACTGAAAGAAGAGGGAACAGTTCGTGAACTCATACGCGTTATTCAGGATCTTCGCAAGGATAGGGGCTTTACCGTGAATGATAAGGTATCTCTCATAGTTGATACGGATGTAGCCGGCAAGACATTTATTGAAAAGAATGAGAAGGCGATTTCTGCAGCTACTTCAGTCAAAGGTATATCGTTCTCGAGTGTGACTGGGGAGAGTCAGGCTGTCGGTGAATTGAATGTGAAGTTGGATATTAGATAAAGTGCCAGTTCGAGTTGGCTATCGGTTTAGCCGTCTGGTCGCAAGTCAGAATCATCATGCATGCAATACATACTACAGCTGGTTTTGTTGTCGGTTCACGTCCATACGGCGATGCGGGAAAAATATTATCAATATTTACTCGCGATTTTGGTTTGATCTTTGCGACTGCGCAAGGAATACGATTGGAGAAATCAAAACTGAGGTATTTCATACAGGACTATTCTTGGGGGGTGTATTCATTCGTTAGGGGAAAAGAATATTGGAGATTGACGAGTGCGCAGGGAATGGAGAAAGTGGGTAGTGAGGGAGGTGGTGATCGTGATCTAGTAGCTAGGGTTGCACTATTACTCAAGAGATTTCTCCAAGGCGAGGATCCACACCCAGAGTTATTCGATTCTCTGGAATCGTCTTTATTAAATATATTAATAATTGATAGAAAAGATATTGATCGTCTAGCTTCATTGGAATCGATCGTTGTATATAGGGTCCTACATTTATTGGGATATATTGGTAAGGATCAAGATATTGGTGAAGAGATCAGGTTTGGCGGGATCACTCATGATTTGTTGGATCGGGTAAGCTTGAAAAGGAAAATAATCAATCAACATATCAATAAAGCGTTGCAGGAGTCGCATCTGTAATAGGTCGAACAATTGGTGATTTATCCAGATTAGTTGTAAAATATACACGTGGAGTCAGAAGATAAAAGCTACATTGAAGAATTGAAGAAATCTCTGTATTCGAGAGGTGCTCCTGACGTGCGAACTAGGCGCAAGCTGCGCTTCAATGACAAGCCGTCAGAGATGAAGACTTCATGGGAAGAGCCGGTAGAGAAGCCTGTGGAGACGACACTTAACCAAAATTTCGAAGATCACTCTATGTCATATTTGAAGAAGATATTGATCGGTTCAGTAATATTCTGTGTCATCGCTATAGGTCTCGGAGCATATTTGTTTCTAAATGGTGCCAATCTCATTTCGGCAGACAATATAGATATCAGTATCAATGGTCCAGTTTCTATACCTGGCGGTACGCCAGTATCTTTCGGCGTCATTGTGACGAATCGAAATAATGTTGACTTACAGACGGCTGACTTGGCGGTTGATTTCCCAGCAGGCACAACAGACCCCAATGATTCGACGAAGGAGATGAAGACCTATCATGAATTGGTTGGTGACTTGGCGGCTGGCAAGTCGTCGGAGAAAATAGTTAGAGCCATAATATTCGGTGAAGAAAATATGCAGAAGACGATCGCCGTCAATGTTACGTATAAAGTCAAAGGATCAAACTCACTTTTTACCAAGAGCAAGACTTATGATGTCCTCATCAACTCATCACCGATAAGCTTAACGGTTGATTCATATAAAGAAGTGTCATCTGGTCAAGAATTCGATATGACCGTAAAAGTAAAATCAAACTCGCAAGAAACATTGAAAAATATATTATTGAAATCTCAGTATCCATTTGGCTTCACCTTCATATCTGCTGATTTGAAACCACAGACAAACAATACGATATGGAAAATCGGTGATATACCAGCTGGTGCGGAGAGGGTAGTAACGATTCACGGCAAACTGACGGGAGAAAATAGTGATACGAAAGTCTTTCGCTTCACGGCAGGAGCAACGAGTGTATCAGATGCTACGCTCATAGGGACTCAATATGTTGCAGCGGAGCAGGATATGACCGTGCAAAAGCCTTTCATATCGTTGGTTATGTCAATAAATGGTAACAGTTCAAATAGTGATTATGTCGGACAGTTCGGACAAGAAGATCAGGTAGAGGTGAGCTGGGTCAACAATCTGCCAGTATCTGTATCAAATCTAATCATTACATTGAAACTATCTGGTTCTGCATATGACAAGACCAAGGTGTCGCCTGATAGAGGATATTTTAACTCCAGTTCAGATGAGATCGTCTGGAATCAACAAACAAATCCAGAATTCGCTAGTGTAGGAGCGGGGTCTAAAGGTACTGTATCTTTCCGTCTCACTCCAAGAGATTTCGGTTCCTCGGTTCGGGCTGTAACCAATCCATTGGTGACTCTATCGACGAGTGTTTCTGGAGATCGTACACAGGAGACTAGTGTTTCTAGTAATTTGCATTCAGTGGTTGCACGTAATATCAGAGTCTCTTCTAGCGTGAGCCTGTCTGGTAGAGTTGTGCGTAGTGTTGGACCATTCGTGAATACTGGACCAATACCTCCGAAAGTAGAACAGCCTTCAACTTTCACAATAATATGGAATGTAGACAATACTTCAAACGCTGTTGGAAATGCACAAGTTACAACCACTTTACCGCCTTCAGTCAAATGGTTAAACGTCTTCAATCCAAGTAATGAAAATATTACTTATGACCCGAATAGTGGTCGCGTCACTTGGGTAGTTGGAAATGTTGGTACTTATACATTGAATTCATTGAGAAGGAGAGAAGTATCATTCCAATTGTCAGTTACTCCAGCGGTGAACCAGATCGGTCAGCCAGTAACTCTGGTCAATCAGACATCTCTAACTGCGGCAGATGCGTTTACAGGAACACAATTGACTAGTACACAAGAGGAGCTCTCAACGAGATTCAGTACAGACCCAATATATAATGATGGAGATGGTGTGGTGGTGAAGTAGTATTTATACTTGTCACTGTTACCTTTTTAAGTGTAGAATAGCGATATGAATAAACAAGAAGACAAAATGGATGCGGTAGTCGCACTTTGTAAGCGACGTGGTTTTATATTCCAAGGTTCAGAGATATATGGCGGTTTAGCCGGTACATGGGACTATGGTCCTTTCGGAGAAGCGTTGAAATCTAACATCAAAGATGCTTGGTACAGCCGCTTCGTTGTGGGGAAGAGAAACATGTTCCGAGTTGATGCAGCCATCCTCATGAATCAGAGAGTCTGGCAAGCTAGTGGTCACGCATCAGGCTTCGCTGATCCACTCGTCGAGTGCAAGAAATGCAAGCATAGATTTCGTGCCGATCAGATAGAAGGTGATGCTACTAACAAAAAGAAGTGTCCAGATTGTGGTGGAGACTTGGGTGAAGAGAGGAAGTTCAATATGATGTTCGAGACTCATGTTGGAGCTATCCAAGACGCTTCGTCGGTATCATATCTACGACCAGAGACTGCACAGGGAATGTTCGTGAATTTCAAGAATGTATTGGACACTCAACATCCGAGACTACCGTTTGGTATGGCACAGATAGGAAAGGCTTTCCGTAATGAGATAGCGCCTAGGGATTTCCTTTTCCGATCTCGCGAGTTTGAACAGATGGAAATAGAGTATTTCGTCAATCCAAAACTGTGGGAGACATCATTTGAATATTTCAGGAAAGAAGTTCTCGCATTCACGGCCGATGTCGGGCTAGACGCTTCCAAAGTCCACGAGTTGGAAGTGGCACAGGCTGACCGTGCACACTATTCGAAACGAACTATCGATTTTGAGTTTGATTTTCCTTTTGGTAAAAAGGAATTATATGGATTGGCCTATCGTGGAGATTTCGATCTCAAACAGCATTCTGATTTCAGTAAAGTTGATCTTTCCTATTATGATGAAGAAACCAAAGAGAGATTCATACCACATTGTATAGAGCCATCATTCGGACTAGATAGGACAGTACTCGCTATACTCTGTGATGCATATACTGAAGATGACTTAGGTGGTGACAAGAGAACATATCTCAAGCTTCATCCGAGGGTAGCACCTTATAAGGTGGCCGTATTTCCGTTGCTAAGGAATAAACCGGAGCTCATAAAGAAAGCAGAGGAGATATTCAAGACGATTCAGAAGGAGATACCGATGACTGACTATGATGATAATGGCAATATAGGAAAACGTTATCGTCGTCAAGATGAGATCGGTACGCCACTCTGCGTCACTGTTGACTTTGAGACTATAGAGAAAGGTACAGGTGTAACTGTTCGAGATCGTGATTCAGGTAAACAGGAGAGAGTTACCGAAGCTGATCTGCTCAAATATTTGAAGCAAAAAATCGGCATAGGGAATGAGTAGTTTGTTAGAATATATGAAATTCAATAAAACAATATTAAAAAGCGGACTTAGAGTCGTTACTGTACCAATGGCTGAGAATCCTTCGGTCACAGTATTAGTCATGGTTGAAGCTGGCTCGAAATATGAGACAAAGAAACAGAATGGCATATCTCATTTCTTGGAGCATATGGTTTTCAAGGGTACACCGAGGAGACCAAAAGCCAGCGATATATCTCGCGAATTAGATTCAGTGGGTGCTCAGTACAACGCTTTTACCACTCAAGAATTCACTGGCTACTATGCCAAAGCGGCGTCACATCGTTTGGATGAAATATTGGATATTGTCTCAGATATGTATATGAATCCGCTTTTCGATGAGTCAGAGATAAACAAAGAGAAAGGTGTGATCATCGAAGAAGTACGCATGTATAACGATCTTCCTCAACGCAGAGTTCATGAAGTCTTGTCGGAGCTTATGTTTGGCGATAGTCCTGCAGGTTGGAGTGTCTTGGGTACTGAGGATAATATCAAATCTTTTGGTCGTGCTGATTTTGTTAGCTATAGGAAGGATCATTACGTGAGTTCTGCTACGACAGTATTGGTTTCCGGATCATTCGATGAAAAGGCCACGATCAACAAAATAGAGAAGATGTTCGCGACTGTTGCCACCGATATTAATAAGCCGAAGCTCCCAGTTGTCGAGTCCCAGGAGGAACCGGCCATTAAGACTTTATTCAAAGAAACTGATCAAACACATCTCGTGATTGCTTCGAGAACGTTCTCTATCAATGATCCGAGAATACCAGCTATGACCGTACTTACAACCCTGCTCGGCGGGGGTATGAGTTCGAGATTATTTTCAAAGATGAGAGATGAGCTCGGTATATGTTATTACATTCGTGCTTCACACGATCCGTTCACAGATCATGGAGACCTCACTATCTCGGCGGGTGTAGATAATGCCAGAGTCGAGGAGGCGATAAAGGAGATATTGAATCAATGTAAAATATTGAAAACCGATCTCGTCAGTGCCGGTGAATTGAAGAAGGTCAAGGATTATATTTCCGGCACTACATTACTCGAACTTGAGACATCGGAGTCACGTGCGGAGTATTGTGGTTTTCAGGAAATCTTGAAGAGGAAGATAGATACGCCGGAGGAATTCATGAAGAAGGTGGATTCTGTAACCGCAGAAGATATAAAGGCATTGGCGAATGAAGTTTTCGTTAATAGGGGACTCAATATGGCCATTATCGGTAAATTCAAAGATCCAGAAGTCTTCAAGTCGTATTTTCATATATAGATGAGGGGTGTGATATAATCAGATATTATGGATACTCCCAAACACAGTCACATCGTGATAAATACGGGAACGATCATTAGATTTTTCCTCATTCTAATATTGCTAGCGGCTATATATTATCTTTCTGATATCGTCCTCGTGGTTGTTGCGGCCGTGGTTATAGCATCGACGATAGAGCCACTCATCCGCCGATTGAAAAGGCGCAAGATTCATAGAGTCGCCACTGTTATCACGGTATATATCATTGCGTCAGCACTCTTGGCCGGTATATTGATATTCTTCATGCCTATCATTGTCCGAGATGCTATGAACTTCGTCTCGTCATTACCTGAGACGATATCTTTGCAGGAATTGTGGAGTCCGATCAGTAGCACAGGTGTATCTCTAGGACAATCCTCATACGGTCTCGGCTCACACACTTTATCGCTTGTAGATTTTGTTAGTTATTTACAGTCCTTGATCGTCGGTACTAGTGATAATGCTTTCCAAACAGCTGGTACAATATTCGGCGGTCTATTCAGTTTCATTTTGATCATTGTTCTGTCATTCTATTTAGCTGTAAAAGAGGATGGAGTAGATGATTTCTTGCGTATCGTTGCACCGGTTAGACATCATGATTACATCATAGATCTATGGAAGAGATCACAGCGTAAGATCGCTCTATGGCTACAAGGGCAGATCATATTGGGAATAGTCGTCGGAGTTCTCGTGTATATAATGCTCGTATCCGTAGGAGTCAAACATGCTCTCATATTGGCATTGTTCGCTGCATTACTCGAGATCATACCGGTCTTTGGGCCGATCATTTCCTCTGTGCCAGCGATCCTCGTTAGTTTCACTGATCGTGGAGTCGGTATAGGAATATTGGTTGTCTGCTTGTATCTCATAATTTACCAATTGGAAAGCCAAGTATTCTATCCATTGGTGGTCAAGAAGATCGTGGGCATCTCTCCTATAGTCGTCATACTTGCCTTAGTTATTGGCGCGAAACTCGCTGGAGTATTGGGTGCGCTCATCGCTGTGCCTCTGTCGGCTGCACTTATGGAATATATCCATGATATAGAGAAATACAAGAACGCCGAAAGGGCAGAGAGGGCAGCACTAGATAAGGTGGGCAAGGTAGTATAGAATATCCCAGATGACAAAAAAACCATTTTATATAACGACGACTTTACCATACGTAAATGCAGAAGCTCATGTTGGCCACGCATTGGAATTCGTACGTGCGGATGTTATCGCTAGGTATAAGAAACTGTTGGGTTATGATGTTTTTTTCAATACAGGTACAGATGAACATGGAATAAAGATTTACCAGAAGGCTGCTCAAGCGCATTTGGATCCACAGAAATATGTGGACGGTATATCTGATAAATTTCGTGAGATATTACCATTACTCGGCATAAGCACAGATATAAAGTTTGTTCGTACGACCGATCCACATCATGTTATGGCGGCACAGGAGTTCTGGAAGTTAGCCAACAAGAACGGCCTCATTTATAAGAAGAATTATTCCATTAAATATTGCGTAGGATGTGAACTTGAGAAAACCGAGTCAGAACTAGTCGATGGAAGGTGTCCGCTCCATCCATTGCAGGAAATCGAAATAATTAATGAAGAGAACTATTTCTTCCGTTTCAGTCTATATCAAAAGCCCCTCATGGATCTATATGAGCGAGGATCTTCATCTGATACGAATGCAGAGAGTAAGAATTCATTCGTTATACCGAATACACGTCTGAATGAGATCCGTGCTTTCGTTGAGAGAGGCATAGAAGATTTCAGCATTTCTAGACTCGCTAGCAAGATGCCGTGGGGGATACCTGTTCCAGATGATGCAACTCAAGTCATGTATGTGTGGTTCGATGCATTGGTGAACTATGTATCAACTATCGGCTGGCCGGATGATATGGTTTCATTCAAGAAATGGTGGAATGAAACTGGTGGTGTCGTTCAATATTGTGGCAAGGACAACTTGCGTCAGCAGTCAGCAATGTGGCAATCGATGCTCATGTCTGTGGGGCTCACACCATCCAAAGTTATCGTCATCAATGGCTTCGTAACTGGTGAGGGTGGCGTCAAAATGTCCAAGTCTCTGGGTAATACTGTCGATCCTATAGATGTTGTCAGAGAATATGGAACAGATGCTTTCAGGTACTTCGTAACAAAAGAGCTGCACCCCTTCGAAGATAGTCCTTTTACTATGGAGAAATTCAAGGAAACATACAATGCAGGGCTGGCCAATGGTATAGGTAATCTAACATCTAGGATCATGAAGATGGCGGCTGACAATCTGGAAAAAACTGATATGCCCGCGCCACTTTCGTATGAAAAACTAGATAGTAAGGAATATTTCGATGCAATCGAAGGCTTCAATCTCCAAAAAGCCATGAATGTTGTTTGGGAAAAGATAGCGGTTCTCGATCAGAAGATTCAGAAGGAAAAACCATTTTCACTAGTGAAGACTGACAAAGAAGGCGGCAAAAAGCTCATAACTGAATTGGTAGTATCTCTCGGTGAAGTTGCGACGTTTTTGCTGCCACTATTACCAGAAACCGCTGAGAAGATTCTTACATATATACGAGAAAACAAGATGCCAGAGAGTCCACTGTTCTTGAGGAAGTAAACGATTTTGATAAATAAATGAAATACATCGATATTCATGGTCATATAAATTTCCCTGAATATGATGCAGATAGGGAAAAAGTGATCAAACGAGCACAAGATGCTGGTGTTGGTATAGTCCTGGTCGGCACTGATCTCGAGTCGTCAGAGAAGTGTGTTACGTTAGCTGAAAAATATGATGATATGTGGGCTGTGATCGGTATGCATCCAACACATGTAACGACAGTGAGGGGTGATCAAGGTCACGGTCATGCGGGGCCGTTCGATAAAGCGGCATTTCAGAAATTGGCCGCTAATCCAAAAGTTATAGCGATCGGAGAGTGCGGTCTGGACTATTTCCACACGCATTCACCGGTAGGTGTATTGAGTTCGGCGGAGATGGAAGATCAAGAGAAACTATTCATCGAACATATTGAAATTGCCAATAATGTAGGGAAACCTCTCATGCTGCATGTGAGAAATGGTAAGAATAGTGGTGTTTCTGATCCTGTGAATGCTTATAAGCAGTCTATAACGATCTTGAAAGAACATGCCAAAGTTGCTGCAAATTTCCATTTCTTTGCTGGCACCATGGATGATATGAATAGTGCCTTGGCGATCGGGTGTAGTATATCCTTTACTGGAGTTATCACATTCGCCAGGAATTATGATGAACTGATCAAGTCCGTGCCACTGGACAGGGTGATGAGTGAGACTGATTGTCCTTATGTGACTCCTATACCTTATCGAGGCAAGAGGAATGAGCCGGTTTATGTTATAGAAGTTGTCAAACAGATTGCCAAGATTCGCGGTGAATCGGAGGAAATTGTTTCAGCTAGATTATTGAAGAATGCTGTTGATTTCTTTGGGTTACATGTCTAGGTTATTGGCGTTTTAAAACCATCGGTCTAGGACCAATGTTCCAAAACCACAGAAACCCTTTTTGTGACTCGAGGACTGTCTGGTGGTGCGCATATTAGTAAGAAAATATTTAGTTTCCTTCATCCGCAGAGTTGTAATAAAGATGTTGTGGTCCCTGGCATAAATATATTTCTAATTCTTTATACTTTTCTTTATTACTTTTTTATCATTTCTTTATACAGATTTTATCAGGATTTTATCTATGGAATGCTATCGTCTAGGCACCTCTTTTACAGGTGTTTTTCAACCTGCATGAAAAGCACCCAGAATGAGTCATACTCTTGCATAGAGGCCAATATTATGGTAGTCTCGTATTACATTATAAGTAATCGCAGTCAGTTCCTCGACGTCGAAAACATAGAGGATCCCAGTTTAAGGGTCACTGAGTGCAAACAAAATATGCAAGACACAAATATTGATGACCGCATATCGGTCTACGAGATAGGATACTTGGTCGCGGGTTCTGTTGCTGAGGAGAATGTTTCTCTAGAAGCAGAGAAAGTAAAGAGCATCATTACTAAAGCTGGCGCGTCAGTTATAGCTGACGAGTTACCACATCTAGAGCAACTCGCTTATACGATGAGGGTGAAGACAGTATCTGGTTCATATGAGAAATATGACAAGGCATACTTTGGTTGGATCAAGTTCGAGTTGAGTTCAAGCGTTGTAGAATCAGTCAAAAAGTCAGTTGAGTTGGTTCCTACAGTATTGCGCATGATACTTCTCTCCACAACCAAGGAAAACACATATTTGGGCAAGAGGGCATCACAGATAGCTGCCGCAATCATGCCAAAGCGTGTTATGGAACCAGGGGTAGTAATAGATGAAAAGAAAGACGTTGCACCAATATCTATAGAAGATATGGACAAGAGTATTGATGATATGGTCAAGGAGGTAAAATAGAGCATATTAACAATTAGTAATTCTCATATCCATTATGTACCTAAACAAAGTATATATCATAGGAAACTTGACGAGGGATCCTGAAATCAAGGCTCTGCCGTCTGGTACAAAGGTTTGCAGTTTCTCTGTAGCAACCAATCGTTCATACAAAGACAAAGATGGTGAACGTAAGGATACATCAGAGTTCCACAATATTGTCGCTTTCGCGAAATTAGGGGAGTTGTCAGCTCAATATTTGAAGAAAGGTCAGCAAGCTTTGATCGAAGGTCGTATACAGACACGTTCATGGGATGCACCAAACGGAGAAAAGAAATATCGCACTGAGATCATCGCAGACAATATTCAGTTCGGATTCCGTGCAACAGGTGGTCCATCAGCGGGAGGCAGTCCATCTGGCGCAAATAATTCCAACTCTCAAGCGTCAGCATCTGCATCGGGCTCTGTGAAGGAAGGCGAAGTAGGTGAGGCACCTTCTGAAAAAGACAAGATAGATTATCCACAAGAAGAGATCAGTCCAGATGATATACCATTCTAAACAGTATAATTAATTAATACCAAATCATTATTATGAAAAAACAATGTTATTTTAGTCAGCATAATATCAAGTTCATTGATTATAAGGACACGGAGATCCTCCGTAAGTTCTTGAATCCACATGGACGTATCTTGAGTCGCAAGAGAACAGGCATTTCTGCCAAGTATCAGCGCCAGCTCGCAGTTGCAGTCAAGCGTGCTAGATTCATGGGACTTTTGCCATACGTAGCCAAGTAATACAGAAAAGCGTGAGATAAAAAAGGGAGACATATCGTCTCCCTTTTTTGTTATTTGTTTACTCTTTCTCTGTATTCTCCAGTTTCAGTATTGATACGGATAACGTCACCCTCGTTCACGAATAGGGGAGCATTGATGGACGCACCTGTTTCTAGCGTGACCACTTTATTGCCTCCGGCGGCAGAGTCGCCCTTGATATTTGGTGGAGCCTCAGTGACACGTAGCTCCGCAGTAATCGGCATTTTGAAGCCCATCGGTTGCTCGTCAAATAATAGTTGAGTGACTTCAGTGTTTGGTTTCAAGAATTTACCTTGAGGACCAACTTGTTCTTCTGTAACCTTGAACCTCTTTGAAGAATCGTTAGCTTCAGTGAACCACCACTCGCCACGGTTGTTGTATAGATATTTGACCTCTCTCTCGTCGATCTCAGCTTGTTCAACTTTTTCTGATTGATGGAATGAATATTCAGTCACCTTACCAGTCATCAGATTCTTGAGCTTCGTTGCATTTACTGGCTTTCTCTGTTGTTTGCGAAAGACATGTGAAGTGATGACTTCATATGGCGCTCCATCGAGAACGATGTATTTCTTTTCTGTTATTTCATTGTATTCGAGTAACGACATATGGTTTTTGGGTGATTAGTATTAAAATACTGGGCCGATCTGATCGCCAATTGATCAGATTTGATGACTCGGCAATTCTACATGTTTTATCGATAATTGCAAAATCTGACTTTATTGATCAAAGAAATTGACGAGATATGCATCTATCGTCCTCTGATCGAGGTCGTAGAAATTCTTGCCTTGATTGTGTAGGTCGGTTGCCAATTTTATGCCGACAAAACGCCAATGCCAAGGCTCAAAGACATAGAAAGAATTGCTCTTTGGATATGACATGATGAAACCGTAGCGGTATGCATTGTTTTGTAGCCATATATAAGCGGTTGTATTGTCGAAGCCATCGAGAACCCCACCAAGTCCTGGTGTGATGAGATCGACGGTCGTTCCGAGCTGGTGTTCAGAATATCCCTGATCAGCCGAAAATGAATTGGCAGTACCTGCACCATATGTGGTCTTGTATTCTTTCTTAAGGGCACTTTGTTCATTGAATGATCTGTATGCGGAGAAAACATACAGAGTTACGTTGCTCGATTTTGCACCATCTATGAGTTGTTGTAGATGAGTCCATACATCCGATTGTAGTTTTAGTTGTTTTGTTGAGCTGTATTCGTAATTTTCAGGGACAGCCGCCAGTTTTGCTGGAGCATAGTATTCATTCAAGAAAAATACTTTTGAATATTTTTGTAATAATTGCGTGTCAGTATTACTTAATTTCTGTAATGTGCTAACTGTACTAGAGACTGTACTGACTTGTTGTTGATAATTGCCAAGTTGTTCTGCGATAACTGCAGAGCTCTGTCTCTGCTGATTGAGGGCGTCGCTCAGTGACGAGCTAGTTTTCGATATATTGCTCGATAATTCAGCTGTAGTAGAGGAAAACATATTCCGAAGTGTTTCATTTCGTGTAGAGAGGTCTTCTATATCTGCCGAAAGGGAACGTAGTTTGAATGCTGTATAGATCGATCCTGTAACCAATATGAGCACGACCACTGCAAAAGCAATGGTCGTGTCACGTTCGAATCGGCTTAATTTCTGGAAGTTATTCAACATATTTTATTCCTTCAATTTTTCTCTGATCTTATTCAATATTTCTTCACGTACAGTTACGTTTTCTTTCAGGAATTGCCTAGTTGCATCATATCCGCGACCAAGCTTCAGCTCGCCGAATGAATATGAAGAGCCAGACTTCTGTAATAGGGCATATTTCTCTCCTAGAGCGATGATCTCACCTTCCTGGCTGATGCCTTCATTGTACATCAGATCGAATTCTGTTTGTTTGAATGGTGCGGCGACTTTGTTTTTCACAACTTTTACTCGGACGCGGCCACCCATAATCTCTTCGCCTTTCTTGATCTGAGCGATGCGGCGGATATCTAGACGAACTGATGCGTAGAATTTGAGAGCCTTACCACCTGGAGTAGTCTCCGGGTTTCCGAACATCACACCGATCTGCATACGGATCTGGTTTATGAATATAACTATTGTTTTGGATTTTGCTACGATGGCTGTCAGTTTGCGTAAAGCTTGAGACATCAGTCGTGCTTGAGTACCGACATGGTGTGCACCCATATCTCCTTCGATCTCGGCTTTTGGGGTGAGAGCTGCTACGGAGTCGATGACGACGACGTCCATTTTCCCGGTGCGGATGAGACTGTCCACGATCTCGAGCGCCTGTTCACCTGTATCTGGTTGTGATATGAGGAGATCGTCGATCTTTACACCGAGCCTCTTTGCGTATTCTGGATCCATAGCATGTTCAGCGTCGATATATGCACAAACGCCGCCTTTTTTCTGTGCCTCTGCGACCACGTGGAGGGCGAGGGTAGTCTTGCCTGATGATTCTGGGCCGAATATTTCTACGATGCGACCACGGGGCATGCCACCGATACCTAGTGCCCAGTCTAGCCCGAGAGACCCTGTCGGGATAGCGTTCACATTGACCTTTGGCTTGTCACCGAGTTTCATGATCGAATCCTCGCCAAATTTTGTTCGAATAATATCTAGTGCATCGTTTACATCTGTGGCGGATCTTTTCTTTGTTGGTTCACTTTTACTCTCTGTTGTTGACTCATCTTTGGTTGAGATTGTTTCTTCTTGAGCACCGATTTTTGCCTTTGTTTTCTGTTTTTGGATAGACATGATTTTTGATTAGGTTCTGATAATTTGCAGGTATTTGTATATTATCACAATTTCAAGTGTCTATGGTGTTGTCGTCGATGAATTATTGTTGCTTATTGATGTATCTTTAGTCGTTGTGGCACTATCCATGTTGTCTCTATCATTACTCATACTATTTCCAACCAATGTAATAGTCTGGATAGCCGAGCGTCCGAATTGATCTTTCGCGGTCAGTGTGATCAGGTTAATACCAGGGAATACGATGACGGTTTCTGAAAAATCACCCTTTTCATCGATGTTGATTTCATTTCCATTCAATAACATGTTTTTCGCTCTTTCTACAACACCTTTTATAATTATCGATTCCGTAGATATAGATGAGCCATTGATTGGTTCAGTCACGGTGACACTCGGTCCACGGGCATAATCAAGAGAGCGCCATATGGCGAATATGACGATCAAACCAACAACAATGAGTGTTGCCATTATTTTTATCAATCCAATGAATGCAGATCGGGTCATTACTAACAGTCTACGTGTATTTGGATTTGTTTCAAGTTTAAATGGGGAAGCTAAGCTGGAGTTTCTCCTACATTACTGTCAATATTTGGTTGTTGTTCTATACCACTGCCGATCCCTATAACATCTCTTGGTTTTGAACCATTGGCTGGACCAATAACACCTCTTTCTTCGAGCATGTCCATCAATTTTGCTGCACGTGAATATCCGATACCGAGTTTGCGCTGTATGAAAGATGTTGAAGCTCTGTTGGTGGCTATGACCGCCTCTCTAGCTGGTTCGTACATATCATCATCGTCTTCGAGTGAGTCGCCATCAGTCATAGCATCGAATGCCGCTGTCGCTCCAGCTTCTGTAGGAGTTAAGTTGATCGAATCTGTAACCTCGTCTATATATTGATCGCTGATATGCTTCACGACTCTTTTCACCTCTGATTCAGAAATATATGCAGATTGTAGACGTATAGGTTTGGACATTTCTCCACCGAGATAGAGCATGTCACCGGCACCGAGTAGTTTTTCGGCACCCATCTGATCTAGGATCGTACGAGAATCTATCTGGGAGGCGACTTGCAATGCGATGCGAGTAGGAATGTTGGCCTTGATAAGTCCAGTGATGACGTTCACACTCGGGCGTTGAGTAGAGATGACTAGATGTATACCGATAGCTCGACTCATCTGAGCCAGTCTCACGATTGCCGCTTCCAATTCTCGAGGGTATGTCTGCATTATGTCTGCCAATTCGTCGATGATGATCACGGTATATGGCATAGTTTCTGGTAGAGAAGCTGGAGGTGTTGAATCTTTCTTTTGATCTTTTCTCCATGCCGCTACAGCTGGTGCGAGGATGTTTTTGTGGTATGAATCTATGTCTCTCGATTGATTCTTCTCCAGTACGTCGTAACGGCGACTCATTTCCTTGGCAGCCCATTTTAGGGCCAAAATAGCCTTTTTCGGGTCAGTGATCACTGGAGTCAACAAGTGAGGAATTTTGTTGTACATGGTCAATTCTACGCGTTTGGGGTCAATCATTATGAACTTCATGTTCTCAGGTGAGTTGCGATAGAGGAGGGAGGTTATGAGAGCATGAATAGAGACGGATTTACCTGAACCGGTGGCTCCAGCGATCAACATGTGAGGTGCCTTGGCAAGGTTACTGAAATGGGCGCTACCGGTAATGTCCTTGCCCAGAGAGACCATGAGAGGTTTCTCTGATTCTTGGAAATCTGGTGCTGAAAGCAATGTTGCTAGACCAACTGTTGTTTTGGCTGTATTCGGTACTTCTATGCCGACTAGAGATTTTCCAGGGATCGGGGCTTCGATACGGATAGGGTGAGCGGCCAGTGCGAGAGCCAAGTCATTATTCAAACCGACGATCCTAGAGAGTTTCACACCTTCGGCAGGTTTCAAGGAGTATCTGGTGACAGAAGGTCCGATAGATATCTCATCCATCTCAACGGTGATGCCAAAATTTTGCAGTGTTCGCTTGATGATATTTGCATTGGCTTTGATGTCTCCAGTCTCTGGTTTACCACGGTCTTTTTCGAGAAGTGATAGGGGTGGAGGTGTGAAAGGTTTCAAACTAGGCATAGCGAATGGTGCTGCGAAACCAGCTTCGTCATCTAGAGAAAGATCGAGGTTACTTCCACCAGACTTTCGCCTCTTTTCGGCAGCCAATGCGTCAGCTCGAGCTTTTGCTGCGGCAGCCTCAATCTCGCGTGCAGTCATCTCGTCGGTGTTTTTGGCACTAGCGGCGGCGACCATCTTGTCTATAGATTCTTCGTCGTCTGCGCTTTTTGATTTTGCCAAGCGCTCCTTTTCTGATTCAGCGTCCTCCTCACTCTTTCTCCAGAAGGCGATCATATCCCAACTGATATGTAGATCGAACGTCATGAATATGGAAATGATGAGTATCGCTACGAGTAGTACAGTTGAAGCGATGTAGTCTATCGATTTTAGGAATGGATACGCGATGAATTTACCGATGATGCCACCGGCACTAGCATATGCGAGGTCGATGAGTCCGAGACCACAGAGGAAGAATAGTAGAGCACCCAAACCCTTTGAAATCTCAAATTTACTTTTCAACCCCTGGAGGAAAGTGATACCAAGCATGGAGAAAACCAGCGGTATCAAGTAATAGCCAACACCGAACATTCTCGAGAAGAAAAGAAAGGCATAATCTCCGACTATGCCTGCCTTACCGAATGCCGCCAATAGGGAGATGATAGTTACCAAGAAAGATAGTATGGCGAATATCGTATGTATAGTCGCTGTATTCATCTCATTCCAGAAATGCATTTTAGAACCCTTATCAAAATCTTTTTTCTTTGCCATAGTATTTATTGATATTCCGTTATTATCTATCAATAATAACATATTTTGGATTGCGAAACATTTTGAAAGTAGTGGGAATATTGCCAAATATAAAATTAGGCATAAAATTGATCTATCCTGCAAAACTTTACAAATTTAACTTGAAAATCATGAATAAAAAATTAGACTACGTAACAAATGGGTATTTATCAAAAGAATTAGAACAGCAAAAGTATCAGATCTTGCGAGAAGTCAGGGTTATAACCTTCGAAGCAATGGAGACGGTCAAGGTGCACTATGAAGAAAGGGCAGAAAGACATATGACAGCCCTACTTCAAGGCTTCAAAGATGAGATGAGGGCATATAAAGATGGACTCAAAATGTTTATGGATAAGTTGAATGATCATGAGGGTCGTATCTCAAATATAGAGACGAATAAGCAGTAGCACACTTGCATTACTTGTCTTTAAGACTATAATGGACACATATCAGAGACAGGAAAATGTCGGTCAGTGCTATCGGACACATATACTGGCTCAGAGACACGCGAGGAATCATTATGGACAACAAAGAGACAAACAATCAAGACTCGTTCAATAACCCATTAAACTGGAAATCACTTGGGTTTTTTTCGGCAGAGGATTATTTGATATATTTATTTAAAAAGACAGAAAAGATTACTGCTGCATTATATCTAGTTTCAGGACTTCTCAAGGACGATGAGCCGATCAAGTGGGAATTGAGGGATAGGGGTATAAATCTCCTGTCTTCGTCCTTTACTGCATCGAGTGCAGTTCCCGGTGACAAGAATGTAGTTATCCAGTCTATCTTCACCGCAGCGCTCGAGACTCTGTCATTACTGAATGTAGCCAAGATATCTAACCTCATTTCGGATATGAACCATAAGTTGCTAGTTAGAGAGATCGATCTAGTTGTCGGTATGCTACGTGATCGGCTCGCCCAGAGTGCAGAAAAAGCTGGTTATGTTCTCTCTGAGTCATTCTTTAAGACACCGGATTTGTTTGCTTCAGGGTTTAGGCTTGATAATAGGGGGAGGAGTAATCATGGAGAAGTGGGTACTAAAGGACAGGCTACTGGCATTGGTTATGAAACATCAAGCAGTAAGGCGACATTACAAGGACATGTATCTATTCAGCAGAAAAAGTCTAATAGACAGGAGGTTATATTGAATGTCCTACAGACTCAGAACAACCTCACGATAAAGGACTTCGCCAAGGTTATAAAGGACTGCAGTGAGAAGACTATTCAGCGAGAACTCATCGATTTGATGAATAAAGGACTCATAAAGAAAGAAGGTGAAAGGAGATGGAGTAGGTATTCTTTGAAGTGATAATATAGTCTGACGTCCCCCTAGATAGTGCATTCGCATCAGGAGCACGGATATTTTCCTGCTGGAAAATTCCTCGTGCTCGAGCCAGTCGCTCTCGCAAGTCTCCTGCTGCGAATGCACTACCCAGGGGAACCTTGACTTTCGGCCCTTTTTAGACTAATATGGCTCTATTACTAGATGAAGTCATCCAAGCCCAATTTATAAGGCTTTTTTACCAAATTATGTTATCCACATAGTTCTTTTGCATAGTACATAGTAAGTGAGATATAATGTTTTGCAACGAGTGTGTAATCGGTCTCGTACCAATTATGTACTCGTCCCAAAGCAATATGCATTGGGGAGTGACGAACTTTGAAAACTAAATAATAAATAGTTTCTACGGTTCGTATTTAGTGTACCCACAAAATCTCGCGTTCGACGTGTCGATAGCGTTCGGTCGTGAGAAGTGGCAAAGTTAGTTTATTAGTTAGTTTACTAGCCGCATTAAATTCTCCTTCGAAAATTATAAATAAATGGAGAGTGGTGCGATATATTATAAAAACAAATGAAAAAGATTCTTATTGCGTCTGGCGTCGCCGTATTGGCAGTCGCTATGATCGCTGGAGCACAAGGTTACGCCTTCAACACCAATCTAACAGTTGGTTCAACAGGTGCAGACGTCGTTGCTCTCCAAACATGGCTTATCAGTAGTGGTTACAACATTTCAGCTATCGCTTCAGGCGCAGCTGCAAAGGGTTACTTTGGTTCACAAACCAAGGCAGCAGTTCAAGCATATCAGACAGCTAACGGAGTTCCTTCAACAGGATTCGTTGGTCCTCTTACACTCGGTAAGTTGAATGGTACAGCAGCAGTTGCAACAGTCGCAACAGGTTGTCCAGCAGGTTATACTTGTACGTTGGCAACAGGAAACACATTGCCTTCGACAGTTGGAACTTCAGCAGGGATCTCAACTCCAGGAGTTGAGGGTATCCTAACTGTTACACAGGGTCCAGTTTCAAATACGGTCGTTAATGTTGGACAGACAATGGTTCCAATATTGTCAGTTCGTGCTCAGGCTCAGAATTCTGATATTGCTGTACAGCGTATTACATTGAACCTTGGTACAGACACAAAGATCTACAATAAGGTATACAAGACTTTGTACATTACTAATGGTGGAGAAGTTCTCGCTACAGTTCCTTTGAATTCTTCAACGGTTGTACAGAGTGGAAGTAACTATTTGGTTACAATTACAGGCTTTAGTTCAGTTGTATCTAAGAATTCTTACAAGGATTTTGTAGTTAAGGCTGATCTTCAAACATCTATTGATACAGCGGTTCGTTCGGCTGGACCATATTCAGTTTCTGTATATGACCAAGGAGTTCGTGGTGTTGATGGGGCAGGAATTTCTCAATATGCAGGAACTTCCGCTATTACACAATCAATCACGATCAACGCTAGTTTGACGGATAATGCAATCGCAAATATCTCAACAAACAGTGCTTCACCTCAAACAGCTTCAGTTCCAGTTACTGACACAACAAATGGTCAGATATTGCAACTCCCAGTTCTTGTGTTTGATGTTGGATCTCAGAATGATTCTCTACATCTACGCCAAGTCCAGGTTGCTATAAGTGGTTCAGGGACAGGTACAACAACAGCAGCATACTTGTATCAGGGTGCAACCCAGATTTCATCTGCCGCCGTTACTGCTGGTGTAGCAACATTCAGTAATATTGTTAACGGTACTGCCGGTGCATCTATTCCAGTTAATACAACAGTCACATATACTATTAAGGTTGATGTTACTGGTGTTACATCAAGTAGTGTAACAGTTACACCTTCTCTAGTAGTTGCTCATACAACTATCCTAGCTTCGGATGATTCAACTGTAACTACTAAGAATGGTTCAGCCCCAGGCTTTACAACAACAGTACTTGGTAAAGGTCCTGCCTTTACTCTTGCAAGTGCTCCAGTTGCAACTGTTTCTGGTACAAACCAGAGTGGTTCAACAAACAGTACTTCAACGGTTACTGCAACATTCAATGTTAATGTACAGGCTATTGGAAGTAATGTTTACTTCAGTTCACAGGCTTCAACGACTAACAAGATGTTTATCTTCAAGGTCTTCAACGGAGCAGGTTCTGATGTTACATCAACTCTTGGTAACGCAAGTTCAGGATTCATAATTCCAAGTGCTGGAGTTATAACAGTAGGTCAACCTACAGCAAGCTTCTATGTTCCTCAACAGAACTCAGCTCAAATTGCTAATGTTACCTATCAATTCGATGGAAAAGATACAAGTGGTAATCGATTGTCAGCTGGTCCATATTCTATTGAGATACAGCAGATCAATTGGTCAGTTACTGGTGCAGCCGTATCAACCTCTACTACAAGCTTCGATGGTTTGTCATCATGGAGGACAAACGGTGTCAATCCTTAATAACAGTCTTTCTTTCCTCTCCCCCCAACGGGTTACAATGTTGGAACAAAAACCGCCTTCGGGCGGTTTTTGTGTTGTCTGATATATTAGCTTCACTCATAATTCCTCACTTGTCGCTATATTCGGAAAACTCATATATCGACGGCGTTCGGATTATGTGAAAGTAAAAAACTTTCAATTTCATGCGCTTGACTTTGGGAAGAAATTTGATAAACTTGGTCTATTAGTTCGTCATTCCAGTAATGGAGGTGCACCAAGAAGATATAGAATTCGGTGGCCGCGCATAATAAAACAAAAGACCCATTTAATCGATGGGTCTTTTGTTTTATTAGCGAAGCGTATTAATTATTTTTTCAATTACTATTTCAAATTGGTTTAGAGGTAAAATGCAGACAAATCGCAAGAGACGTTTAGTACTCATGGTATGCATAAACTGATATTTTTCTCAAAATGTGCTAATATTGTGACTGCAGGTCACCTTTAAGGCGACATGCAGTATCATAATGGATAATAAACCAACAAAAGGTGAATATTTAGAGGTTTTATTACGATCAACCAAAACAGTCTTCTCATCAAAAGATGTCTCTTTATTATGGGGAGAAGAAAATGATGAGGTGATAAAGAATAGACTGAACAAATATGTGAAGGCTGGGAAATTGGTTCATGTTCGTCGTGGATTCTATGCTAAAGATAAAAACTACGATCGGTTTGAATTGGCGACTAGGATCAATACTCCTTCATACATCAGCTTTGAAACTGTCTTAACTAGAGAAGGTGTCAGTTTTCAATACTACGGAAATATCTTTGTCGCATCATACATCAACCGTGAAATAGATATCGAAGGACAAAAAATAACTTTTGTTCGCATGAAAGATTATGTATTAAGCAACACGACAGGAATAGAACATAAAGATGGTATAGCTACAGCAACGAGCGAGCGCGCATTCTTGGACCGTGTGTACGTAAGCAAGGATTATCACTTCGATAATTTGGCAAATTTGAATTGGGATAAGGTATTCGAGATTTTGCCTATCTATCACAATAAGAGATTAGAGAAGAAAATCAAAGAATACTTTAAAAACTATCAGGATAATCAGGTAAACAAATAATATGACATTGGATTACTCAAAACATAAGAATATTTTGTTACAGATTTTGAAGGATATATATTCTGATACATCTATCGCTCCATATTTGGGATTCAAAGGCGGTACTGCTGCTATGATGTTTTATGATTTACCTAGAAATTCTGTTGATTTGGATCTTGATTTACTAGACGAGACAAAAGAAAAAGAAGTATTTGAGAAAATAAACAAGATTGTAAGTAATTACGGCAAAATCACTGACTCTTACATGCAGAGATTTAACCTGAAGAATGTTATCTCATACGATGCAAATGCTCAGAAAATTAAAGTCGAAGTGAACCGTCGTCAATTTGGCTCAAAGTACGAAATGAAAACATTGCTTGGTATTTCGATGTTAGTCATGGTCCAAGAAGATATGTTTGCGCATAAGTTAATGGCAATGCTTGAGCGAGTCGGTAAGACCAGTCGAGATATTTTCGATGTTCAGTATTTTGCTAAAAATAGTTGGCCTATCAATCGAACGATCATAGAAAATCGATCTGGTGTGTCATATAGACAAACTTTAGATAAGTGTATAGTTTTATTGGAGTCAATGGATAATAAACATATTTTGGATGGACTCGGTGAATTGCTCACTGATTCGCAAAAGGATTCTGCACGAGCAAAATTGAGACCAGATACCATTTTTCAGTTGAAGTTGATGCTTAGTAGTGAGAGATAATTTTATGAAGACTATGAATACAAGGTTGACTCAGTCTGATCGGGATCGAATGTGGGGTGAAGAATGCCCATATTCTGAAACGCACATAAAAACGCAGTCAAGGATTTTGGGTGTATCTGTTAAGTGATAGAAATGCATGAATTTGTTATTGCAGAGTGTGGTCTCAAGCGTGTTGATAACCATGTGCGGTCGCGTGCGGCTATGGCAGACAATAAAGTGAAAAAGAGGAATATGAATGTTGCAGACCTTTATTAAAGGCGACAGAGAGGCCGAGTTTTCAGGAGATTGAAACACATTTGAATTCCATAGCAATATAAGTATATAATATCCCCATGGTAAACCCCTTCGATCGTAATTTCTTCAAATTCTTTCTTGGTTTCGTATGTATTCTATCATTCAGTTTTTGTATCCTCTATATAGTTGGTCAATACTCAGCGACCGAAGAGATTCAACAGGCAGCTGTTACAAAATAGGTTAGCAGTTTCTTTATTTCTTTTTTATCATTTCTTTATCAGAAATTCATCAGGATTTTATCTCTGATTTGTTAGGCTAATACATTATTAGTCTAATTGTTAATACATGAGAAAATCAAAACAATTTTTTGTTGCGAGGGTTTTGAAAGTGTTAGGAATGGTCAGTGTAGCGAGTATCCTTGGTGCAGTTATCATATTTATAGGTGCCACAAATATAGTCAACGCAGAGACGCGCATAGCCGGTGGTCCACTTCGTACAGATACGATCTGGAACGCATCAGGTAGTCCGTATATGATCGAGGACACGGTAACTGTCCCCATAGATCATAGGTTGACCATAGAAGAGGGGACATCTGTCATCGGTCTCCCAGAAGTTGATGGGTATTCACTGATATATGTGAATGGTCGGCTAGACATTCTCGGTTCGAAGGACGAGAGAGTGTCTATAAGTGGCTTTGGTAGTATTACGAATATTGGTGGCACCACGACTATGAATCATTCTGACATAAGCATCAATGAAGGGATCAGTCTGTACGGTGGTTTGACCAATATTTCAGATTCTACAATTTCTAGCTCAACATACGGTATTGAATCTTCAGAAAGTAGTTTGAATATCAGTCGTAGCCGCATTGTCGGTAATACATATGGTGTCCATGTAAAGAAGCGAGATGGTGTGGTGAATATTATGAAGGTCAGTAGTCCGGTCTCTTTCTCGGGTAGCGAAAGTAATACCGCAAACAGTATTGTCGCGGTAAACATATCGGATTCATCACTTGTTGATAATACACAGGCCTCGATATTGAATGAGTCGCTCGAAGAAGTTAACGCCCGCAACAATTGGTGGGGAAGTGATAGTGGCCCTACTTTTGTCGGTGCGAACATGATAGCGGGATTGGTTGGATATATTCCATGGCTAACAAAAGATCCTGCTATACATAGCGGTGCGGAATGTTGCTCGAGTGTATTGTTTATCCCAGGTCTCGAAGGAAGTCGTCTATATAGACAAGTCGCTTTGCCGCTCGGATTGGGCAGCTCCAGTAACAGGCTTTGGGAACCACTATATAATTCCAATGTAAAAGCTCTTTACTTGGATGATAGTGGAAAGTCGATCGATCCCAACATTTACTCTGCTGATCCGATCGATAATGCATTGGGTATAAAAGGTGTATACGGTAAGGTCATGGAGAATCTCTCGAGTCTTGTTAGTTCGAAAGTGATCAATGAGTGGCGTCCGTACGGTTATGATTGGCGTAGGCCGATATCAGATGTGGTCGTTGGTCCAGAGAGGAGGTCGACGACTACGGATTCATTGGTTCAGACAGTCATAGATATGGCATCACGATCTATGACTGGTAAAGTGACCCTACTCGCACATAGTAATGGTGGTCTGGTATCAAAATACTTGGTCAAGATATTATCGGATATAGGAAAGGCTGATCTCGTGGACAAAGTCATATCCGTCGCGGTTCCATATCTGGGCACACCGCAGGCGATATTGGGTCTATTACATGGGTCTGACCAGTCGATCGCTTATGGACTCATGACTAGGGAAAGTGTAGCTCGACGTCTAGGTGCGAACATGGCGAGTGCATATTCATTGTTGCCATCTGTCGGATATTTTGCGCAAAAACTTGGCCCAGTCATTGCTTTCGCGAGTACTACAGTTCCTATTGTGAATAATGGTAAATACCCACAGACAGTATCTAGTCTGGCAGATCAGAGATCATTTGTCTTGGGTATTGGGGATAAGAGAGTGAGTCCAACATCACCAGATACATCGATACCGATCAAAGGTAATAGTACGCTCATGAATATTGCAGATAACATACATATGATCATCGACCCGTTCAATTGGCCAGTGAATTTATATAATTGGGCAATAGTTGGCTGGAATCAAGATACAGCGAGTGGTGTTAAGTATATGTCGAAGAATAATTGTCTAAATATATGGTGTAGCTCCGGTGTCATGCATGAGAAGATCATATCAAAGTTAGGGGACGGAACCGTGATCAGTAAGAGCGCAGAATATGGAGCGAGTTCGACCGTCGCTATTGATCTTGCGAAAGTGTCGCTCATTGAGAATACACAGGTCGAACATAGTAATATCATGGAAGCGTCGACGACGATAAGGTTGATAAACAGTATTATCACGATGAATGGGGTAGCTAGCACTCCGAGTAATATTTCAGGACCGTTGCCAGCGGGTGTTTCTATAGGTAGTGTCAGTAATATTGCGAATATTGATGAGTCTTACGTCACTGTGAGTACACATTCGCCAGTTGATCTACATATATATGATAATAAAGGGAAGCATACTGGCAGCATCGATCCACCGTCTGGTACAGAGGAGGTCTATGAAGCGTATGAAGAAAACATACCTGGTAGTAATTATTCAAAATCTGATGCTGGAGAAACCTATATCAACCTTCCGAATGATGGCGGGGAGTATCGTGTAGAAATTCTCGGTACTGGTGTTGGGGAGTTTACTCTGGTGGTTGATCATAATAACGGGGTAGATAGCATCGCAAAAATCGAATACCCGTTTGTTCCGGTGACTCCACTTACGAACGCATCTATGGTCGTCGAGACTGGTCCAGATAGTATTTCTACCAATCGTAAAGCAAAGCTCAATCTCGATATTGAAGGAGACGGCAAAGTCGACCAGATAGTCGAACCGGGTCATATGTTCGACTTGGATTCATATATTGAAATGTATAAGAAGACGATGTCTAGTATTCCAGGTCTACAGGCGAGAGGGAAGTCACTGATAAAGCGGTTCGACAATTTGAAAAAACTTATGAAAAATGGGAAATTACCAAGTCCGCATAATATATCGAAGCGTTTAGACGGCACTGGTCGGCATGTGAGGATCGGTAAATCCGACGATTCACAGAAACAGATGACCATGGATATGTTCGATGAATTTGTACAGCAGTTCGAGTAGTCTGTACTGACTTTGTGCCTGCGTTATCGGGGGTCGTGTGTAAATATACTACTTCAACAAAAATAGAGACCACCAGATAATTGGTGGTCTCTATTTTGACGAGCGAAGATGTGTGAATGTTATTTCAATTCAACCTTTCCACCTGCTGCTTCGATCTGTTTCTTCATAGCCTCTGCTTCGTCCTTCTTTACTGCATCTTTGACGAGAGCTGGTGCGCTATCAACGAGATCCTTGGCTTCTTTCAAACCTAGACCTAGGACTTCCTTGATAACCTTGATAACAGCAATCTTTGTGGCACCTGAATCCTTCAAGTGGACTGCGAAAGTCGTCTTCTCATCACCGGCTGCGGCTGCTGCTACTGGAGCGGCTGCTGCGGCTGCTTGTGCTGATACACCGAACTTCTTCTCTAGTAATTTTACGAGCTCGTTTAGATCCAAAACTGACATCTTCTCGATCGTCTCAACAAGAGTCTTGAACTTTGCTGGGATTTCTACTGGGGTATTTGTTTCCATATTTGTTAAGTTAAAATTGAAAATGTAAAATGAAAAATTATAAGATAGTACTCATTTTTCCATTTTGACTTTTCCAGTTTATAATAATTGATAATTTATACTTTCTTCTTACTTATTTGATCCAATGCTACAACCAATCCTTGAATAGGGGAATTGATAACATTGACGAACATTCCGTACAACGTATTCAAAGGTGGGATGGTAGCGATAGCTGTCATCTCGTCCTTTGACATGTACTTACTCTCAAAGACTCCTCCGACAATATTGACCTGGTCTTTGAATTTCTTCTGAAATTCGTAGACACCTCTTGCTGGGGCGATCAAGTCTTCACCATAAGCGAGACCGAATTCACCTACGAGTTCTGGTACTGTGCCGGCGTATTTCTTTTCTGTTAGAGCTAGTCCTGTTAGAGACTTCTTGGCGACGAAGAAACCGACTTTGTTCTTTGTGAGTTCACGACGCATGATAGTAGCGTCAGATACTTTGAGACCATGAACATTCACGAAAACCATAGACTTTGCTCCTGTCATGATTTTATTCAATTTTTCAATGATCTCTTTCTTTTGTTCTTTTGTGCGTGCCATATGATTAAATATTTTATATTAATAAAAAATCGACCGTTTCGGCCTGACGAAAGAGATAGGATTACCTCGGAAGGTCTTGTTCTTACACCATATAATGATGTAAGATGCCTTCTGTCTTTAGCCTTGAGCTTATGCTACAATATTGTCTCGTAAATATCAATAGTAAATATATGGACATAATTACCGCCTTATTTGGAAATCCGATCAAAGCACGACTGCTCCGAATGTTTCTATTCAATGAAAGTACACCTTTTCTAACAAAGGAGGTCATTGTTCGTGCGCGTTCAGCGTCTGGAGTTGTAAAAAAGGAGTTGAATATATTGTTAAAGGCAGAAATAATCAAGAAGTGTAATGTCTCCAAGGATGTACAGATCATTCGAGGCAACAAGACGATCGTAAAGAAAGTACACGGACCAGGATTCATCTTGAACGCCAAGTTTCCATATCTAAATCCGATAAAGAGCTTACTTACAGTGACCAGTCTGCATGCTGATGAGACTCTAGCCAAGCGATTTACCAATTCTGGCAAGATCAAACTATTGGTAGCGGCGGGAATATTCATTCAGAATTGGGATTCGAGAGTTGATCTACTCATAGTGGGGGATGACCTCAATCTATCGAAGATAGAAACAGTTATAAAGACTATAGAATCTGATATAGGCAAAGAGATCGCATATTCCGCTTTTGAGACCCAGGACTTTGAATACAGATATGGCATACACGATCGCCTAGTCAGGGATATATTGGATTATCAGCACGTTACTCTCATAGATAGATTGGGTATAGAGATCAAATAGTACCTAGTCGAGGTCAATCACTAGGCATTTATCCCCAGTTTTGTGTTTGCGTTGTTTTGAACGTGGTATAATCAATGCATTACAAGGATAATTATTAATAGTTAAACATAATATTATGATGTTCATTCAAAATTGGGGTGATGTATTTACCCAGTCACTCCAGGGCGTTTGGTACGGAGTTATTAGTTTCGTCCCAGATTTGGTAGTTGCTCTCATTATCTTCGCTATCGGATGGGTTTTGGCCGCTCTTATAGAGAAGCTCGTTGAGGGTTTATTCAAAGTCTTGAAGATCGATGCTGCACTAAAGAGTGCTGGTCTCGAGGAAGTTGTTAAGCGTGCAGGTCACAGCTTGAACTCTGGCATGTTTGTCGGAGCCTTGGTCAAGTGGTTTGTCGTCGTGGTCTTCTTGATGGCATCATTCGATGTTATCGGTTTGGCACAAGTCAATAATTTCCTACGTGACGTTGTCGGATACCTTCCTTCAGTCATCGTCTCAGTTCTCATACTTATGGTTGCCGTCGTCGTCGCCAATGCAATGCAGAGATTGGTTATCGCCAGTTCACGTGCTGCTCACATCAAGTCAGCAGAATTGCTCGGCCGTATCACCAAGTGGTCAATCTGGATATTCGCTCTATTGACTGCTCTATATAATCTCGGAGTTGCACCTGGTCTCATACAAACAGTTGTTATGGCAGTATTTGCTGGGGCAGCACTCGCTATCGGTCTAGCATTCGGACTGGGCGGAAAAGAGGTAGCACAAAAACTCCTCGAAAAGACAGCTCACAATCTATTGGAAAGGGAATAAAGGAGAAAGCCTATTCAATCTTTACTTCTAACATAAGAGTTAAGTAGAGACTGATAAGTTCTGAAAGCACCAGTTGGTCAATCGGCCAGTTGGTGTTTTCTTATCCACATAATATCCACACTATTGACATATTTACGGCCGTGCGTATACTTACCTGCACAGAATGATTTTTATGAAAAACACCACTAACTTGCGGCCATAGCCACGCCCCAGTGATGGAGTGTGAGCAATAGCCGCTTAATAAAGCGGTTTTTTCTTCGCTCAGCCTACGGGTTGACGAATCCAGACAGACAGCAGCTTGAAAATTTCATATCTCAAATCAAGTAAAAATTGTTCGTTGTCTTTCTGTAGAACAGAAAGATAATGGGCGTTTCGTATAGCTCGGGTCGAGTTATACGGAAAGTAGTGCGAGCCGATGCTCTAACGAGCTACGGTAAGCAATGTAGGTAAATGAAAGTAGCGGTTTTTAGATTTCCTAATGGGAAATTTAAGGGCGTATGGTGGATGCCTTGGCTAGAAAAAGCGATGAAGGACGCGGCGTGGCGGCGATACGCTTCGGGGAGGTGCCGAGCAACCTTTGATCCGAAGATGTCCGAATGGGGAAACCCCACTAGATAAAATCTGGTGACCGACGCAATTTATTGCGCGGAGCGTACTCTGGGAAGTAAAACATTTCAGTACCAGAAGGAAAATAAACAAACATGCATTTCGTCAGTAGCGGCGAGCGAACGCGAAGAAGACTAAACTTATTTGCAGCAATGCGAATGAGGGTTGCGAGGTAGAGACGTGATATTTATATCAGAGAAGTCACAAAATTTTTTGTTAATCGAATCGTCTGGAAAGACGAGCCCCAGAAGGTGATAGCCCTGTAAGTGAAAATAAAAAATCTTCTTTGTTTCTATTCTCAAGTACCCCGGGACACGAAAAGCTCGGGGGAATCCGCCAGAACTAACTGGCAAGTCTAAATATTTTTCTAGACCGATAGTGAACAAGTACCGTGAGGGAAAGGTGAAAAGCAGCCCGGAAGGGCGGTGAAATAGATCTGAAACCATATGCCTACAAGGAGTCGGAGCGGACAGAACTTTCTGTCGGAGACGAAGTCACTTGATTTGAGGGAACTTGCGAGCGCGACCGGCGCGAGCACGAGGAATTTTTCAGCAGAAAAATATCCGTGTCCCTCAAATCAACGTGACTCGTCTCGGATGTGAAGTTCTGTCCGTCACGGCGTGCCTATTGAAGAATGAGCCAACGAGTTTATGCAAGCTGCTGACTAAGGCCGAGAGGCCGGAGTCACAGGGAAACCGAGTCTGAACAGGGCGCTCGTAGTTTGCATAAGACCCGAAGCCAGATGAGCTTGCCACGCGCAGGGTGAAGTTCTCCGAAAGGAGGATGGAGGCCCGAACCGTTTAGCCGTGCAATACTATCGGATGACGTGTGGTAAGGAGTGATAAGCTAATCGAATCTGGTAATAGCTGGTTCTCTCCGAAAGAACTTTTGGGTTCGCGTCGGATTTACCTTTACGGGGTAGAGCACTGGAAGGTCTCGACAGGTCGAAAGATCACGAGACCTATCAAACTCCGAATACGTAAAGTAATTATCCGGCAGTTAGTCTGTGGGGGCTAAGCTCCATTGGACAAAAGGGAAACAGCCCAAGATCTCTATTTAAGGTCCCTAAATTGACATTAAGTGCGCTTAAGGTAGTGAAATTTCTATGACAATGAGGATGTAGGCTTAGAAGCAGCCACCATTCAAAGACAGCGTAACAGCTCACTCATCGAGAAATTTCGCGCCGCAGATAATCGGGGCTAAAATGTCGTACCGAAACTGAGGACTGGACAGTGCTTCGGCATTGTCCTTTGGTAGGAGAGTATTCGCATCTGCGATGAAGGTGAAGGGGTGACCCACACTGGAGCGTTGCGAAGTAAGAATGTTGGTACAAGTAACCGCAATGCGGGCGAGAATCCCGCACGTCGAAAGATCAAGGTTTCCTTGGCAATGTATATCAGCCAAGGGTTAGTCGGTCCTAAGGGGATGGCGAACGCCGCACCCGATGGATATACAGTTAATATTCTGTAACTTGCGTTTAGATCGATGGAGTGACGAAGTGTAGTATGCCTCGCGTATAATTGGATTTAACGTTCGAGCTATAAGGGTGTGTCCTGGCAAATCCGGATGCTGGCTTCAAGGCCGAACTCAAGTAGAACGAAAATGTCCGAAAGGGCGAAATGAGGTAAAGCACGCTTCCAAGAAAAACTTCTAAGATTATCTAAATGCAAACCGTACCGCAAACCGACACAGGTGATCAGGTCGAGTAGACCTAGACGAACGAGTGAGTGGTCTCCAAGGAACTCGGCAAAAAAGCAGCCGTAACTTCGGAATAAGGCTTGCCCTCTATTTATTTAGAGGGCCGCAGCTAAAGTATCTCTGGCAACTGTTTATCAAAAACACAGCTCCCTGCGAACTCGTAAGAGGAAGTATAGGGGGTGACACTTGACCAATGCGAGAAGGTCAAATAACGGCGTTGTGCGTCGCAAGATGTATGGTGACTGTTATAAGCCCTCGTGAATGTCGGTCGTAACTATAGACATGATCGTTGTAGCTACGATAATAAATCTTGCTATATGCTGGAAACTCTGTGTATCTTCTGGTACGACTTCCCTCAAGGGAAGCGTGACAATTCAGAAGTGCAGACAATCAGCAGGAAAGATTTCTGTTAGAATGTAGGTCATGAATAATGACTGGCTTACAAACATAGATTCCGCTATCGGCAATTACATTGCCGGTTTCACAGATGGTGAAGGAAGCTTCAACATCTCAATGATCAAAAGGCGAGATTATGTAGGAAAATGGAAAGTACTTGCTTCATTTAACATTTCCCAAAAGGACCGAGTGATCCTCGAATTCATAAAGAATATTTTTGAATGCGGGACATTACGCGAAAGACCTGATGGCGTTGTGTATTTTGAAGTGACGAACATTGATTCCTTAATGGAAAAGGTGATTCCGTTTTTCAACCGTTTTATTTTTCTTTCGGCAAATAAAAAGAAGAACTTCTTAATTTTCTCTCAGATAGTCAAATTGATGGCTAATAAAGAGCACTTAATAAAAGAAGGATTCGAAAAGGTTGTACAATTGAGAGAAACTCTTAATGAAGGCAAAGGCCGCAAGAGAAAGTATAATCTGACCGAATTAATAACAGAAAAATCCTCAGAGACTATACGCAAGACGTATTCAAATCATTCTGGAACGATACCGACGATTTGAAACGATGATATAGTCCGATCTTTACAGCGATGTAAAGTTAACACACATATAATTGATAAATAGTAATAAATTTAAGTTTTACACAAGCTATCATAGACAAAGAACGATCCTAAGGTAGCGCAATTCCTTGCGGGGTAAGTTCCCGCGCGTTGAAAAGTGTAATGACTGGAGAACTGTCTCGGAGACCAGCTCGGTGAAAATACAGTACCGGTGAAGATGCCGGTTACCTGCAGTTAGACGAAAAGACCCTAGAAGCTTTACTGTAACTTGATATTGACTATACGTTTTTGATGCGTAGCGTAGTTGGTAGGATTTGAAGTTTACCTCTCGGGGTAGATGGATCCGTCGATGAAACACCAATCTTTAAAAATGTATATTCTAACCTCTGTGGCATAAACACAGGGAGACAGTATCTGGTGGACAGTTTTAGTGGGGCGCTATCCTCCAAAACAGTAACGGAGGAGCCTAAAGGTCAGCTAGCCGTGAATGGAAACCATGGCGATAGTGTATGGGCACAAGCTGGCTTGACTGCAAGACGTACGTGTCGAGCAGATGCGAAAGCAGAGCCAAGTGAACCGACCGTTAGCATTAGATGCTGCGGAAGATTATCGGACAAAAGCTACTCTAGGGATAACAGGCTAGTTCCGCCTAAGAGTTCATATCGACGGCGGAGTTCGGCACCTCGATGTCGGCTCACCACATCCTGGGGGTGGAGAAAACATAACTTCTCTCTCTCGTGGAAACATGAGAGTAATAAACAAGCTCAATACGGTAGAGGCTTCTTCATGTGACTTGCAGTTTCGCAGGTCCCAGATGTACAATTATATCTAACATGAATGCTAGTGCCGTAGGAAAAATTGGTGTTGAAGTCGATCACGCATATCTCGCGGGTCTTATTGATGGAGATGGCTGTATTATGGCCACTATCGAGAGGCACAAAGAGAAAAAGTTCGGGTTTCGGGTTCGTGTGGAAGTAAAAATCACTCAGAAAGAGTCTGATCTTCTCAAATTGCTCCATTCCTTTTATGGAATCGGAATAATCAGGAAGAATCGAACTACTTTTGATTGGATCATTAGAGATAAGACTCATGCAAATGAAATCTTGAATCTAATAGGTCCTTATACGAAAGCGAAATCAAAGCAAGTTGAAATAGCTCGACAAATATTAGGTTTGTCGGATAGTTCAAGGAGCGGACTTATAAAAATGGCGCGATTGGCAGATGCATTGTCGAAGTTTAACGTTCGATCTAAAAATCGACGTCTGAATTACGCTTCAATGATCAAAATACCAGTTTCCTCTAACGACTGATTGTTGTGATTTTAGTCACAACATGAGACATGCGCGCGAATTGCGCGGTGTAACACGGCTTGCGCCTAAGGTTTATTCCGGTGACGGGATAAATACGGCGATGGAATAGTCTGATACTGGGGGAAATCCCAGATAACAATCAAGAGCTCCCAAAGGTTTGGCTGTTCGCCAATTAAAGTGGTACGCGAGCTGGGTTCAGACCGTGAAGCAGCAAAATGGAAAATGAAAAAAGCAAAATGGAAAATGTCGTCGCAGATGCGATTTAATTTTACATTTTGATATTTCAATTTTACATTTGCGATTTCATAGTCTGAATCACTTCGAGAATAATATTTTTGTTTAGAATTTGTGAGAGGTCATTTAAGCCTCTTATGAAAAAGTATAGGAATGAGTCAATCAACCACGGCGGTTCTATTTTTCTTTTGAAAAGTAGAAACAAGTCGATTTATATCGGTGGAGTCCTCATAAAAGGGGATAATACCGAGGGAAGCGTGCAAACGCGCCCGTAGAGACTAAACATCGACAGTTTTGGATTGAAGAATTGAAATATTGAAAATTGAAAGATTAATCTTTCAATCCTTTAATTTTTTAATCATTCAATTTCAGGATGAAGCTATAGTCCATTGCATAAAGTAATTTATGATAACAAGCGTGAGACAGGTTGGTCTCCTATCTACTGCAGGCGTTGATACTTGAGGGGAATTGTTTCTAGTAAAATATTGCTACTTCATGGAGTAATCCATGATGACAATGTGGCTAATAACGGTGGAACCTTATTTGTTCTGGTACGTTGATAACTCCGATTGCGCCGGTCCGGCGTCAGGAGTACTATAGTATCTATGAAGATACTTGAGGACCAGAAAGTTAATAAGGCAATACCGTGGGAAGTCGATCGAAGGATTGATCTAGCATATATTGCTGGGTTTCTAGATGGTGATGGGAGCTTGATGCTCCAGATCAAGAATCGTAAAGATGGTAAGACGAAAATTCGTTTTATGTCCACGATTTGTTTCTATCAAGACACTCGGCATGAAAAAGATCTATTCTGGATAAGAAAAGTTCTAGGTAAGGGCTATTTTCATCAAAGAAATGATGGAATGTCTGAACTTAGAATCAATGGATACGAGACGGTTAAGGATATTTTGGAAATGTTGGAACCTTTTATTAGGTTCAAACAGATTCAAACTAAAGCCCTGATCGAAGCGTGTACGATTTTGTCTAGTAAGAGATTTAAATTGTTAGATGATGTACAGAGAGTCAAACTCGTTGATCTGGTTTTGGTGATTCAGAAGGAAAATTATGTCACCAAGAAAAAGAAAACGAGAGATGAACTGTTACAGATTCTAGGTTTGACCCCGTAACGACTTATTCGAAGGATCTCAATCCAGAGAATAGACTCATATATGATCGGAAAGCTATTTTAACTGAATAAAATAGCAGACATATAAGGGTAATACGCCAACATCCTGTTTAGCTCTGAATTGCAGAGTCTTAGAGGATGAAGATATAGTCTGTGCTCCTAGTGATAGGGGAATAACGCGACGAGAGGACCGAAATGAACGAACCTCTGGTCTACCTGCTGTCGTGCCAACGGCACCGCAGGGCAGCTATGTTCGGATCGGATAACCGCTGAAAGCATATAAGCGGGAAGCCGGCCCCAAGATTAGGTATCGTTGAGACCCGTGAGAGATGATCACGTTGATAGGCGTTAGGTGTACGCACCGTAAGGTGTTGAGCCGTGACGTACTAATCCGTCGATCCCGTTAGGAACTCTGAATGTCGCTATGTGACATTTATCTACACGATGATTTGAGATATGATTACGCAGTTTGAACTCTGCGTTCTGGTGATTTGGCGCTATGGCAACACCCGTTCCCATTCCGAACACGGCAGTGAAACGTAGTTGCGGCGATGATAGTCCTTCGGGGCGAAAGTAGCTTGTCGCCAGAACATAGAGTTCAATTAGAAAAAAGTATGAAGTATCATCGTAGATGATGCGCTAGTACATATTACGTTCATTGACTTTGCTTTATAGTCTGATACGCTCAACAACATATAGACATAGAACGTTGAAAACCAAAACAATCAATGAAGGAGAGTATATATTATGAACAGATTATCGGCCCCTTTAGACGTACAAATAGAGGTTACGACTGCTTGTAACCAGAAATGTCAGCATTGTTATAATTATTGGAGGTACGCGCCATTACAGGCTCAAGACGAATTGGATCTTAGTGGTTTTTCAAAGATTATCACCGAAATTCATGGTGCCGGAATTGGACAAATAACGTTTACCGGCGGTGAACCTGTTCTTCGTAAGGACGTGCTTCTTGAGTCAATCAGGATAGCACGCTTGCTTGGTATCGATACTGGACTCAACAGTAACGCAGTCCTGATTGATACGGATTGCGCACGTCAGCTCGCTTCAGCTGGTCTTAATCACGCACTTATTTCATTCCTAGGACCAGAGCACATACATAATATGATTGCAGGTCCAGGTGGAAATCATGAAAGGACTTGTCGTGGTATAAGCGCGCTACTTGATAAAGATATACCTGTATCTGTTAATATGGTCGTTAGTAAATTAAACATTAAGGAAATCTTTAATACCGCTATATTGGCAAAAAATCTCGGCATAAAGAACTTCTGTGCGGGACCGGCAGTGCCAGCATGTAAACAAAATGTTTCTCTTTGTCTAACCAAAGAGGAGTGCAAAATCTGTCTAAAGGAGTTAATTCGTATCGACCAAGAGTTGTCCATGAATATCGATATTCTGGAACCGTTACCTCGTTGTATGTTTAGTGCAGATGAGGAAGCTGATTACGTACGTTTCTTTGGTAACAGAATTTGTTCAGCTGCAGTTTCATCTTGCGCAATATCGTCCACCGGAAACATAAGACCATGTATTCAAGCAGATGAATCGTTTGGTAATGTTCTTGAGATTGGCTTCTTGTGTGCATGGAATAACATGAGTCCATGGGCGTCACCGACAATCTTGCCAGACAATTGCAGATCTTGTATGGCACTTATGGTGTGCGAGGGTGGTTGTAGGATGTCGGCAAAAGTGACATCTGACAGTTATTCTGGAGCGGATATGTACATGGCCGAACCAATCATGGACGTAAATCGAGCCAGGCTTATGCCGCAGCTTCAGGTCAGCAAATCAATTAGTATTGATGATTTGCTAAAATATAACGAACGGTGTAATATTCGCAAAGAGAAGGATGGCTATGTGGCCTTTTCAAATGGTCATGTGATGTACCTCTCCGACAGTGGGTATCGATTCTTGGAACGCCTCAGAACTTTTCGTAATTTTACAATCAAGAAATTGATAGTAGATACGGGATATTCTCAGGAATCCATCGAACCGGCACTCCAGCGTATGTTGAGGACAAACATTCTTGAAAGAGTGACAGTTGGCTAGACTCGTTCAAGGTAAATAGTAGCCAAAAAACAAAGTACAAGCTATGAAAGACTTATCCCAAGAGTTGTTTCTGCAAACTAGCGCACTTCTTAATCGTGCCTACGACCAGCAACCGGATAATCTCCCTGCCAGGGTTTTTGATGGCACGGAGAATATGTCTGGTTGCAAAGGTTGCCAGTGCGTTTCATGCAAGAGCTCTGGTTGCAACAAATAACAAAAGTTGATGATGCTGTCATGACAAGAGGTTTATTCCTCTTGTCATTTTTTATATTCCGTATTATTATTCGTATATGAAAAAAATATCCATAATAGGAAAAAATAATCCTTCAATTGAGGGCGGCGCTCTAAATACCATTTCTTTTCTTGAGGACATGCTTAAAGTTGAACTGAAACATCCTGTTATAGTAACACTGTGTTCGACGAGAAAAGAGTATGAAAAGAAGCTTGGCAGAAAAACCCTGGATTGGGAAGTTGGTAACACAAATGTCAATAATATACACATATTGCATCCTGAGTCATTTGAAAAATATAGTACACACAAAAAAGATGAATTTCAATCTATTTTGAAACATGAACTAGCTCATATATTTATTGGACAATTATCAGAAGGAAAGACAATACCTATGTGGTTGGACGAAGGTTTAGCAAACTGTCTTGCAGGTCAAATGGGTAAATATTTTAATAGTGGATCAATATACGCTGAGACAAACTTTCTCGAGAAATTATCTACTAACTACGGCTGGGATCAATATTCCAGTTACAATGGATATGGCTATTCTTGCCTCTTCGTTGACTATCTCATAAGGAAGTTCAGTATTGATCAAGTACTTGAATTAATAGGTAAATCGAAGAAGATATTTTCGATCAAGTTTTTTGAATCAATATTTATAGAAGTTTTCAAATCAACACTAGATGATGCGGAGCAAAACTTTATAAAGGAATTAAATTAAGTATAGATTGATACATTTTAATCCAAGATAATCACCGATCGAAGGTGATCAAGCTCAAATTTGGCAAAACAACTCTGAGCAGATAATTAGTAACTGGTGTTTTTTTGCATATGTGGGATAATGGTTTTGTCGCAGTATATTTTTAGTATTTAATATTTATTCATTATGGAAACAAACCCTGTTACCTCATCAATAATCAGAGAGAAGTTGGCATCTACGGCAGTTTTGTCTCAGTATGCAGAGAAGGTTTTCAGATCCAATTGGAAAATATTGTCTCTGATCGGGATTACTCCGATAATAGTGATCCTAGCCATCTCAATAATAGCCAATGTATTTGGCCTCACAGTTATGGGTAATATCAGTTTAGCAGTCCTCAAGATCATAGTGATCGTAGTTGAAGTGTCACTTGTTGCGGCCATGATACCTGCGATGCTCAATACTCTAGTCAAGATCGACAATGGTGAGACGACTTCATTCAAGTACGGAGTACAGTTCAAAGAAGGTTTCAAATTCTTCTGGCCATTGCTCGGTCTAGCAGGTCTCCAAGCACTCATCATCGTCGGTGCAAGTATGATCTTCATTATACCTGGCATCATATTGAACGTATATCTCAATCAATTCATGTTTGCTCGGATATTGGATGGTAAGAAAGGTTTTTCTGCGTTCATAGAATCATACAGTCTCGTGAAAGGGCGATGGTGGACAGTACTGGGTCGGGTCATATTCTTGGTATTAGCTGTTATGGGTTGGTCATTTGTGGTCAATCTGAGCGCGGTTGGGGTCGTATATCTATTTGGCGCTGGTTCACTCGTGACTACCATCATCAGAGTCGCTTTCGAAATCGTAATGGTAGCATGTATGTATCCAGTCATTTTCGCTTACATGTACAAGTTGTATCATTCATTGAAGGAAACACGTGAGGCAGATATAAAGACAACCAATTTCAAGACATTTCTAGTCGCATTCCTCGTTATAGGAGTCTTTGTGGTGATATTGGTCCCGATCGCTAGTTTCTTATTACCATCTGATATCAGGAATGGTACGAGACTCGAAAGAGAGCTAGGAGCCACTCGTGGTATGGGTTTCGGTAATGGCGGTAGCGGTTTTAATAGTCTAATGAATATAGAGTAGTCACATCAATATATGTCCTCATGGTCAAAAAATAGGAAGTCACTTTATGGCGGTAGCGTAATCGTTGCTTTATTGGTGCTCATCATTGTTCCTCTCTATTTAAATCTATACAAAGCGCCGACATGTTTCGATAATATCCAGAACGGCACCGAACAAGATGTTGATTGTGGCGGCTCTTGTGAAAAACTCTGTCAGAATTCGTTTTTTTCTCCACTCGTGAAGTGGACTAGGTTTGAGAAAGTCGCACCTGGCATATACAATGAGGCTGCATATATCATCAATCCGAACACGGAGGGTGAAGCGGTACGTGTCCCGTATCATATAGCACTCTACGATGATAAGGGCGTGATCATCACAGACAAGAATGGATTCGTTACATTGCCACCTCACAGAAACACTCTCGCATTCCAGGGTAATGTATCAGTTGGTAGTCGTATACCAGCAAAGGCGTTGTTTGAGTTTACAGGTGTTCCAAACTGGCACAAGAAATCCGATCCATTATCAAAATTGACTATTACTGAAAAGAAATACGTCGATGATACTAGTGGGTCTACTTTTTCTGTATTATTGAATAATGAGGGAATAATGCCACTCCAAAATATTAGCGTATACGTTGTTCTATCTGATAAAGATGGTAATGCTTTGGGCTTTTCCAAGACAGCCATAGATGAGATCTTGGCCAATCGGTCAGCGATAGCACCGTTCACTTGGCCACTGAATCGGGAAGGGCAGGTCATATCACAGGAGGTGTTGCCGGTTATCGAGTAAAGTTTTTCGCTATTTATATTTCCGATTTGAATATATCGATGTGACACGGTAGACTTCATCAATGGATAAGCTTATCGACAGAGGTTATAGTTTGAAAAGTATCAAATCAAGAAGCCGTATAGATTGGTGGTTATTTTTTGCAATATTACCTATTCTAGTAGCCGGACTCACTACCATGCATTCCTTTTCTGGAGACAATACTTACGCGTCTCACCAATTGGTAGGCATAAGTGTCTCATTGGTGGTATTTTTCGTAGTAAGCTTGGTCGATGCTCGATTCCTCCGATCGACTTGGGTGTCAGTCACACTTTTCATAATATCTGTGTCATCACTGTCTGCATTGTTCTTGCTCGGCAGAGTATCGCATGGTGCTCAGAGTTGGTTTTCGTTTGGGTCTTTTTCATTTCAACCTTCTGATATAGCCAAGATCGCACTTATCATAATACTGGCAAAGTATTTTTCTAGACGTCATATCGAGATTGCCAATATGCGCCATATTCTAGTTTCTGGTGCGTATGCTTTCATCATATTTGCTCTAGTGCTCGTACACCCGGACTTGGGCTCAGCTATGATAATCGCCCTCATATGGCTCGGCATGACGATGGTCTCGGGCATTTCAAAGAAGCATCTATTTTCCATGATAGCGATCGCGGCTCTGGTCTTCACTATATTGTGGAATTTTGGTTTCAAGGAATACCAGAAAGATCGTGTTAGGAACTTCGTGAATCCGCTAGCAGATATACACGGTGCAGGATATAACGCTTACCAATCAACTATCGCAGTAGGTTCAGGGGGTATCTGGGGCAAGGGTCTAGGATACGGGACACAATCTAGACTCAAATTCTTACCTGAATATCAGACAGACTTTATCTTCGCGGCATTTTCCGAAGAATGGGGGTTTGCTGGGATACTGATAATATTTACATTATATGGGATCATCATCTGGCGAATAATCAAGAATGCCTTGAATGGTGATACGAATTTCGAGATCTTGTTTGGTGCTGGTGTTGCTGTATATTTCATCGTGCATATCGGCATCAATGTTGGTATGAATTTGCAGTTGTTACCGGTTACGGGAACACCTCTACCATTCATGAGTTATGGAGGAACACATATGCTCAGTGAATTCTTGGCATTGGGTTTGCTCATGTCTATGAGGAAATATTCGAGAACTGCTCACAAGGATCTCACCAGTAATGAGTTTATCGGCCCTCAATAGTCGAGTCGTGGTGGGTGTATTCAGTTTTCTGTTGGTAGAGACTTTCGATCATCCATACCATTTTGTCCATTGAATATTTCGTGGCAACACGTTCCTTGAGAGCTGCGCCGTATTTCTTGCGCTCTTCTGGGTGTTCGATCATGAAAGAGAGAGCATGAGATAGTTCGCGGAAGTTTCTAGATTGTATGAGTATGCCGGACTTCATATCTTCGACAATCTCAGGTATTCCACCAACAGTTGTCGCTACTACTGGGAGTGAAGCACAACCAGCTTCGAGGATCACGTAGGGTAGACCTTCTTTGATAGAGGGAAGTGCAAATACGTTGAAAGCTTTTAGATAGTCGGATGCGTTGTCTATGTAGCCAGCCAAGAAGATGTTCTGGTCTAGGTTATTTTCCTTGATCTGTGCGAGCAACTTTGCATTTTCCTGACCGTCGCCGACTATGACACTGATCGCATTTGGTTGCTGTTCGACGACAGAGGTCATGGCCTTGATCAAGTATTGCAAGCCTTTGTTTGGGTGTAGTTCTGCGATCGTACCGAGAACAATCTTTTTGTTGAAATCCACGAGATCCATACCGATCGCCTTGCTTAGTAATTGCTTTGATCCATCTACAGACATGAACGTCGGTGCTTTGATGCCGAGCGGTATCAGTGTAATCTTGTTTTTGATCCAAGGAAAATACAAGGCTTGAGAATATTCCATTTCTGATAGTAATATCGTTGTATGAGATAGTATCATCGTGATCCAAGAGAAAAAGATGATAGATAGTCGTTCATGGATCGGTCGACTCTCGTTGAAAGTCCAGCCATGCACGGTTGTTATGATTTTCTTTACTCGGAGAAGTCTGCCTGCCAATGAACCCAAACCTGAAGCCTTCGGACTATGTAGATGTAATACGTCAGGTCTCTTGTTCTTGATGATTGTGTAGATCTCTCGGAATGATCCGGCATCCTTGCCTGGAGAGATGTCTCTACCAAGCGTGGCTATTGAGAATGTATATATGCCAGCTTTTTCCAATTTCTCCTTCAATATTCCATTACCACCAACTGCTACCCATACATCGTTACCTTTTTCTTTCATTGATGTTGCTAGGTCGAACACATGTCTCTGTGCGCCGCCCCAATTGGATTTGGTGATCACGTATAGGATTTTCATACATTAAAGTTAGCATTTTGGGGTGATTTCGGCAATTACCTTGAGATTGCACTGACATTGCTTCAATATCGCCCCGGTCATAATAACGGGAGCCTGAATAATTATGGCAAGTTTGGTATAATAGACCCTGTAAGTTTTAGTCGATATTTTTTTAGATGAATTACAAGCAGAAGATAGTCTATAGTTTTTTCGTAGTGCTTTTTTCGTGCCTGTTTGCTTTGTCTGCAACAGCAGCAACTGGAGAGGTTCAGTTTAGCGTAGCCTCTCAATATACCTTTGGTACGGCTGGCAGCTATCTTAGTAATGGCAATGTCTATGGAAAAGTTTTTGATGGTGATTTCACTACTTGGTGGGATGCTCCAACTGCAAATGGAGGATATGCTGGAGTAGATCTCACTGTGCCTGCGAGAGTAACCGGTACACTCATCACACCACGACTAGGTTATACCAGTAGAATGTTCGGAACTCTAGTTCAGGCAGCTACGACGAGTTCGTCTACTGGTCCTTGGACAACGCTTTATACAGTGCCTAGTTACCCTCCATTTTATCCGCCGAGACAGTATAATCTGTTTCCTATAAATACTGCCGGCCAGTATTATAGATATTACAGAATAGTGCCACCAAATGGTGCTTACGGTGCAATAGGTGAATTGAGGTTTTTCGGTGTTGCATCAAGTACAACTCCGTATATTCCTGCAGTACCTTCTATTAGTCCAGCAGGAGGCAAATTTGCTTTGCCAACGCAAGTGACTATTACAAGCTCTACGACAGATGCATCGGTCTATTACACACTTGATGGGACAACACCGACATGGAGTGGTGGATCACCTCAAGGAACAACACAGTTATATACCGCGCCGATCGTAGCTTCTTCGAGTGCGACAACGACTATCAAAGCTATAGCCGTCAGTGGTGGAACCTATGTGTCGGATGTTTCGAATGCGGTGAATTTCTATATTTCACCATCCTTTCGACCAGCTATAGAATGGCGAGATACTAACGGGTATTTGATCGAGGGTCATGATGGGGGAGTTTCATATTTTAACGGTAGGTACTATTGGTATGGTCAATACTTGAATAACAGTGGGACTACTGAAGTCGAATTAGATGGTATACAGGCATATTCTTCGGCTGACCTTCTCAATTGGAGAAATGAGGGTTTGGTCTATTATAATACGACGAGTAAGATACGCCGTCCGCACGTAATATACAATGCCACAAGTAGTCAGTATGTGATGTGGGCTAGAAATTCATCGACTGGAAGGCTCGTGATCGCCACTTCTTCGTCGCCAACAGGACAGTTCACGGCTTCTACAACGTCATACAATACTCCTCCAGGATACGGAAACACAGATGTCAATCTATTCCAAGAATCTGATGGAACTGCGCATGTAGTATTTACATCACAGGATAGTACTAAGATAATAATATACAGGCTCGCTAGCGATTATATGTCTGTTACTGGTACGGCTTCTATTTTTCCAGCAACTCCTGCCAGTAGAGATGCACCGGTTATTTTCAAGCGTGGCAGTGTATATTTCCTAGTTTCTTCTGGGCAGAATACATGGACAGCTACGAATATAAAATATTCAACAACTACAACTCCTCTTGGTACCTGGTCGGCTCTGGTAAATCCTTTCCAAGTTGCAACGGAGGATTATACAACTGGATATAATACGATTATTTCAGATGTACTATCTGTTGCGGGTAGAACTGACGGTTATATTTATGCCGGAGAAAGATATGATACTTCTGGAGCATCAACGGGTAGTCTATATAACAGCAGATTTGTCTGGTTACCGATAGTATTTCCGACGACTGGGACAATGTCTATCTCTTGGCATGATACGTGGGATCTCGACTCATCATTTTCTAGTTCAGTATTACCTTCTGCTGCGACAGATATAAACGTAGTGAAGACATCATCTTCGCAGGCAGATATCACTTGGACAAATCATGAGACAACAAGTTATGAACTATATCTAGATAGGGCGTCAGATATAAACTTTACTCAGAATGTGATTTCGAGAGTGTTGGTATCAAGTTCAGTCTCGTATTCTGATACTTCTGTGAGTGGTGGTAATGTTTACTATTATCGTCTGAGGACAGTGAATGCTGCGGGGAGTGCGAATTCATCGACAGGTATAGCCAATTACTCGGCAGCCTCAGATGTTACACCGCCTACTATCAGTCTACTAGCACCTGTTTCGAATGCCGTGATTATAGGTAGTAGTGTTCTTCTATCGGCTACATCAACTGATGATATTGGTCTTGCAGAAATCCGGTTTTATGTGAGCGGAGTCCTAGTTGGGACTTCAACGAGTACAACATCCCCGAACAATTTCTATTGGAATTCTACAAGCGTGTCAGATGGGACACGTCCACTCATCGCAGTTGCTGTTGACGGTGGGGGTAATACAGCAACAACTAGTTCGATCAATATTATTGTTTCGAATAATGTGCCGATAATATCTTTGTCGACTTCCACAGTCTTACAGAATTCTACGACGACTCTGACAATCATTGGTAATGCTACAACATGGACGCCGGGGAATCCTGGAACACCCACGTTTACAATATCTGGTGGATCTGGGGCGAGTATTGCTTCGCAGGTTATAAGTTCGGCTACAACTTCATCAATTACGCTCGGCGCAGGAAGAAGTGTGGGGACATTGATACTTACGGATCCATTGAGTGGTGCTACGACTTCGCTTATCGTTGCAGCTGATACATCTGTTCCAGATATTAGTTTGACTACACCATCTGGCGGTGCGACGTTGACTGGTACGACAACATTGGTAGCTAGCGCCACTGATGATGTTGCTGTCGCGTCTATCCAATTCAAATTGGATACAAGTACAAATATTGGACCCGCTAGCTCGACGTCACCGTATTCTTTTGCATGGTCAACTGTTGGCACGGCGAATGGAACACATACGATCTTGGCAGTGGCAACAGACTATTCTGGGAATATCAGTACGTCAACGGTCGCTACTGTCACCGTGAATAATGCAGGTCTATCGACTGTCACAACCGCTTCACCAACTGGTACTTCAACATTTTCTGCAATATTCAATGGTGCAGTCACTGTCGATGGTGGAGCAAGCACTACAGTGAGGGGATTCAATTACGGATTGACAACTTCCTATACTGCGACGACGTCAGAGGCAGGCACTTTCAGTATCGGTTCATTTTCAACGACCACCATAGGGCTTTCTTGTGCGACGACTTATCACGTGAGAGCATTCGCAATTAACTTGAGTGGCATCGCATACGGTACGGACAAGACAGTTACAACTCTGACGTGTCCAACCGCGAGTGCTTCAGGAGAAATCCAATACAGTGTTTCTCCGGCGTATCAGTTTGGATTGATACCTAGTTATCTAAATATTGGTCACGTCCCAGCGTATGTTTTCGATGGTGATTTCACTACGTGGTGGGATACAAATGCCGCAAATGGTGCTTATGTTGGCCTTGATCTCACTGTAGCTGCACGAGTTACACGCATGAGGATAGCACCGCATTCAGGTTATACTGTTCGTGTATATGGTGCCATTTTGCAAGGATCGAACGCTACGAGTTCATCAGTTGGTCCGTGGACATCCATATATACGATACCGTCATTTCCGCCATATTACGCTCAGAAAGAGTTGAGTGAGATATATGTTGATACTGGTGGTGCAACATATCGTTACTATCGATTACTCATGGCAAATGGTACGAACGGACATTTGGCAGAATTCAGATTGATCGGTCTCCCAGGTACTACTACACCATATCTACCGGTTACACCAGTAATATCACCGAATGGTGGACAATTTGATCTACCGACCAAAGTTAGGATAAGTAGTATTACTACTGATTCGACTATCTACTACACAACCGATGGAACAGCGCCAACATTTATTGGCGGTTCGCCTCAAGGTACTACACAACAATATTCCGGACCATTTGTCGTAACGAATACGGCGACGACTACTGTGAAAGCTATTGCGGTCAGCCAGGGGACATATGTCTCTGAGATTTCTGAGCCAGCTCAATTTTATATTTCTACTGATAACAAACCAGGTGGGGACTGGCTGGATACCGATGGACATCTCATAGAATCACACGACGGTGGTTTTGGGTACTTCAATGGGAAGTATTATTGGTACGGTCAAATATTCAATGCGAATGATCCAGAAAATGAGTCAGTCGGTATCTCAGCATATTCATCGCCAGATCTTATTAATTGGAAAAATGAAGGGCCTATTATTTACTTAGGTAGAACCGATAGGCTCGAACGTCCACACGTTATCTATAACGATACGACACATAAATATGTCATGTGGGCGCATAATATTATTTCATATCCAAATTCGAGAGCGTATATAGCGTACGGCGATAATCCAACAGGACCGTTCACTCTATCTTCTAGTACATATAATCCGGACGGGATGGGATTGAATGATATGAACTTGTTCAAGGATACTGATGGAAAGGCGTATGTCGTATATTCAAATGGTAATAATACAAAATTGGTCATTTCCCAACTTACAACTGATTATCTAGGGACATTGCAGACGGTAGGTGCATCAACATCACCAGCGAATCTGGTGAATCGGGAAGCTCCCGCTATATTCAAGAGGAACGGTATATATTATATGATGACGTCTGGAGTTACTGGGTGGCCACCAAACTTAAATAAGTTCTCGACTTCGACAAGTGTATTGGGGTCATGGTCATTGCCGGTTAGTCCTTTCCAGGTCGATGCGGTAGAGGATGTGACGACATCATATCGTTCTCAGACAACAGATGTTCTTACGATCGCCGGTAGAAGTGATGCTTATGTCTATATTGGCGACAGGAATGATAGTTCCAATTATAATGCCGGGTCATTATATAACAGCAGGCATGTCTGGTTACCGATGACATTTGATGCATCGGGGATGATGTCTATAAGTTGGAGGAATAATTGGAATCTGGATACTATCTTTCCAACTTCTACTCTTCCACTGCCAGCGTCTGGATTTTCGGTTAGCAAGAGTAATTCGGAGGTCGATCTGTCTTGGGTGAATAATGCCACGACCCCATATTCTTTATTCGTTGATCGCGCCACTGATAGTGCATTTACCCAGAATGTTGTTTCCGATGTTGTTGCATCGACGACGACTTCATATATTGATACATATTCATATAATCCGGCTGTAACGTATTATTATAAGGTTAGAACATTGACTGGTTCGGGGACTGCCAATTCTGCAATTATGTCAACACAGATTCTCACTCCCGCTACACCACCAGCTCCAGTTCTAGATGTGTCTAGCGATTCGGGGGTCAGTTCGTCTGATAATGTAACAAGTATCACAACTCCAACATTACAAGGTACAGCTTCATCTTCGGTAATAGTAAACATTATAAAGAATGGCACGATTGTGGTCGGATCGACCACGTCTGATGGTGTCGGAAATTGGACATACACCTTCTCTACACCACTCAATGTTGACGGGACATATACTTTCGCAGTGACGCAATCGATTTATGGCGGTGTATCGGCGACCTCCTCAGCCTTGACTGTGATCATCGATACGGCGGCGCCGGTCATTTCTATTACAACTCCGACAAACAATCTGAGTTTGGCCAATTGGGCGACTCTGGTTTCATGGGATGCATCATCTGCTTGCTATCGTTCTATGGACGGTGGATCGTTCACACTTACCAATTGTGCAAGTACAGATCTTTCTCTATCAGCGCCGTCTATCGCATCACATACATTGGTGATAAAGGGTACTGATATAGCAGGAAATATAGGGTATGCAACGTCTACTTTCACATATGCGCCAGACTTATCGATCCCCTCAATATCTTCAGTGAATATAACTCCTAGTAACAACTCGTTTGCTGTATCTTGGACGACTAGCAAAAATGCGTCTACTTTAGTTAACTATGGCTTAACTTCTGATTATGATCTGTCGACGGCTGAGACTGATACTTCTCCGAGATTAACATCCCACAATGTAACGGTTGGTTCGCTGTTACCGTGTACACTGTATCATTATGAACTTATGTCAGTTGATGCATTTGCGATTGTTGGGACGTCGACCGATAGCACATTTATAACCACGGGCTGTACTGGTAGTGGTGCCTCTGGGTCATCAGTGTTTTCGTCTTCGAATCAATCTATTGATAGTGCGACAGGTGGGCATGTATCCAATAGCAATCTGACTCTGAATATAAGCGCTGGATTTTCGAATACTCCCTCATTGGTATTCCAGGTAAAGAAATTGGATACATCAACATTTTTTGCTGTGGCTGGGACACCAAGTGATAAGTCAGCTGTTGGAAATGATGTTATAGATTTGAAGGCTTATCTGGACGCTAGTACCACAGTGACATCATTCCTGACTGACATACAGGTTGTGATGTCATATTCTCTGAGTGAGGTGTCGAACATTGATGAAGATAGTTTGCTTATTTATAGGTATGATGGATCGGCATGGCACGCTCTTACGGGCTGTCAGATTGATAAGGTCCAGCATACAGTCTCTTGTTACACGTCTCTGTTTTCTGATTTTGCTTTGTTCGGAACATCTATAGTCTCTCCAACTCCAACGCCAGTTGTGGTAGCTCCTATTAATTCTTATAGTTCACATTTTGGTGGGTTTGTTTCTCTAGATGTATTGAGGAAATTATTTAGTCCTTCAACATCAACTACTGCATATCTCGATTCTATATCGTCGCTCCGTAATTATGTAAAAGATAATACCGTAGCCTCTTACAATCAGAGTAGTTCGACGATCGCCTATCGATTCAAGAGGGTAATCTCGATATATTCAGTAGGTGAGGACGTCCGTCAGTTACAGAAATATTTGAATAATCACGGGTTCGTCATCGCTGTTGTTGGGGATGGTTCTCCGGGACGTGAGACAGCGAATTTTGGCTCAAAAACAAGGGCAGCTCTCACAGCATTCCAAAAGAAGCATGGTATAAAGCCTGCCAATGGAACGTTAGGACCTGTCACTTCCAAGTATATAATGAGTCACAATTAGTAAGTGCGTTATCATTGAAACATCATCGAATCCGTGGTAATGTATTGCCCATGACTTCAATGACCAATTCAAGACTGGGTGGACTATTGCTCGTAGGAGATCTCATCGTTTATGTATTTTCATTGGTCCTAACTCTAGCCATTCGTTATGGAGAGATACCAGGGAGGCAGTTGTTCGCATCTCACATGTCATCTTTTTCGATATTGATAGTGGTATTCATCGTAGTCCTTTTTAGTTCTGGATTGTATGACAAACGATCAACGATCATTCGAGGTCACAGACTGGGACTATTGATCAGGGTACAGATCGTGAACTTGATGGTAGGAATTGCATTCTTCTATCTAGCACCAGTCGGGATCGCTCCAAAGGCCAATATACTTATCTATTTTGCTGTATCAACCGCCGTCCTCGCATTGTGGCGTATGGTCATGTTTCCAGTATTTAGTTCTACTAGGAAACAGAGCGCGATCATCGTAGGTAAGGGTGGAGATATCGATGACTTGTATGAACAATTGAATAACAATCACAACTTCGGCATATCCTTCAAGGAAAGGATAAGTCCAGGTGATAATACCGAAGTGATAGTGAGACAGATCAATGAAGCAGTAGAGAGAACTGGTTCATCTGTTATAGTTGCTGATTTTCATAATAGAGCAGTCGAAGCATCTATGCCGTTCCTCTATTCATTGGTTTTCTCTGGCATTCAGATCATAGATGCGAGCAAGATGTATGAAGAGGTTTTCGACAGAGTGCCACTTTCTATGGTAGGAGAGAGGTGGTTCGTTGAGAATTCTGGAACATCATTGGGTAACCGCCGTGTCTATGATAGTTTGAAACGATTCATAGATATTGTTGTGTCACTATTTGGTGGTCTAGTCTCTCTCGTATTCTATCCATTTGTATATATTGCTATAAAGTTAGAAGATGGCGGGCCAATATTCATCACTCAGATCCGTGTTGGTAAAAATGGTTTACCTGTCAGATTGATCAAATTCAGGAGTATGTCTGGTAATGATGATGGTAAATATGGAGAGAAAGGAGTTACTATCAATGTTGTAACTCGTGTCGGTAAAATATTGCGAAGTACACGTATCGATGAATTACCTCAATTCTGGAATGTGCTCACAGGAAAAATGTCTTTGGTAGGTCCGAGATCAGAGTTGCCGTCTCTGGTTAGTGTCTATGAAAAGGAAATCCCATATTACGCCGCCCGTCATCTGGTGAAGCCCGGACTATCTGGTTGGGCGCAGATATATCATGAGAATCATCCTCATCACGCTGTTGATACAGAAGATACGAAAGATAAATTGTCTTATGATCTGTATTACATAAAGACCAGATCATGGGCATTGGATATGAAGATAGTGCTCCGAACATTGCAGATACTGATGAGACGAGAAGGTAGATAGTTGAGGTGTGAGCGAGCAGGCCCCCCTGGCAGGTTGCAGAATTTCTGAAAATAGCTATACTAACCCACATGCTTAAACATAGAGCTCGAGCCGTATTCATTATCGTGATAGCCGCAGTTATCGGTTATTTTGTATATGCCACGAATCAGACTGATAGTACTCACGCTTTTCATCTAGGACTAGATCTTTCTGGCGGTACACATTTGGTTTATAAGGCAGATGTATCGAAGGTTGCTGCTGCTGATGTATCAGATGCGATGACATCGCTCCGTGATCTCGTCGAGAGGCGCGTGAACATATTCGGTGTTAGTGAACCTTTGGTTCAAACAGAGAGGAATGCCGCACTGTCTTCTGCTGGAAGTGAGTATAAACTCATCGTCGAATTGCCAGGCGTGACGAATGTCGATGAAGCGGTAAAATCTATCGGTGCGACTCCATTGCTAGAATTCAAATTACTCACAGCCAAGGAGATGAGTGCCTATGCTTCATCTAGCCAAGCGACAGCTACTGCTGACGTAGAGAAAGATCCAGTCTATTTGGCCCTTTTCAAGGAAACTGGTTTGACGGGTCGTATGGTCTCCAAGGCTAGTGTTGAATTCAATCAGACAACTAACCAACCAGTAGTAGGACTTACATTTACAAGTGATGGTAGGGATTTGTTCGCAACCATTACGAAGGCGCATATAGGAGACTATTTGGGAATATTTCTAGACGGAAAGTTGGAGTCGTCTCCTGTTATCCGTGACGCCATCTTGGATGGGAAGGGACAGATCAGCGGTACTTTTACCGTTGAAGAGGTTCAGTCTCTCGTTCGAAGTTTGAACTTCGGAGCTTTGCCAGTTCCTATATATCTCATCTCTTCACAGACGATCGGTCCTTCTCTAGGTCAGGAAGCTGTGAATGGTGGTATCAAAGCTGGTATCGTCGCATTCATAGTGATCGCACTGTTCTTGATCATCTGGTATCGTCTACCAGGATTAGTTGCTACGATCGCTCTCGCTATATACGTGACTCTGAGTTTGGCTATATTCAAATTGGGAGTTTCTCCACTCGTCATCATATTCTGTATCGTTCTCATATTCATGGCGATGAGATACCATTGGGCGTGGGGAGCAGCAGCGATCATCTTCTATACACTCATGGCGATGATACCTGGCGTTCTATCTCCAGTTACTCTAACTGCAGCCGGTATCGCGGGATTCATCCTTTCGATCGGTATGGCCGTTGATGCAAATATTCTAATATTTGAGAGAATGAAAGAAGAACTGGTCCGTGGCCGTAGTATTTCGGATGCTATGCATGAAGGTTTCGCTCGAGCTTGGACATCTATCCGCGATTCTAACATTTCCAGTTTTATCACAGGTTTCGTTCTATACTTTGTTGGTAGCACTTCGACGGTTACAGGATTTGCCCTAGTCTTCGTAGTTGGTGTGATGGTCTCAATGTTTACGGCGATCACCGTGTCACGACTCCTTCTATACGCTATAGCTCCAGCACACGATAATAAGTTTACGAGATTTATCGTTAGTAATGGATTTAGAAAGGGCAAGGAAACACTTAATTCATAATATTTACCACTATGTTTGTCATAAAATACAGAAAACTATTCTATAGCATATCGGTCATACTGATGAGTGCATCGCTCGTAGCACTTTTCGTCTGGGGATTGAAGCCGGGAATTGACTTTAGTGGAGGTTCTCTCATCGAGATCTCATATAATGAAGGACAGCGCCCACAAATTTCGGATGTAATATCGAGTCTCGAGTCTATCGATCCTGCAGCATCAGTTCGTGTCTCTGGTAATAATGATTTCATCATTCGCATGAAAGACGTTAGTCAGGTTGAGAAGGCCGCGGTTATGAGTGCTCTATCACTGAATGGTGCCGCTTCGACTACCGTCAAGGCTTTTGACTCTATCGGTCCAGTATTGGGGGAGGAGGCATTGAGGAAAGCATATATTTCTATATTGCTCGTTATTATCGGTATCGTCCTCTTCATCACATTTGCTTTCAGGAAAGTGTCTGAGCCTGTCTCTTCATGGAAGTATGGATTGACTGCCATCATTGCTCTCATCCACGATGTTGTTATCCCAGCTGGAGTATTCTCGGTACTTGGACACTATGCTGGATATGAAGTTGATACACTATTCGTTACGGCACTGCTCGTAGTCCTAGGATTTTCTGTGCATGATACGATCGTCGTGTTTGATCGAGTTCGTGAGAATCTAAAGAATAGTTCGTCGATCAAACCTTTCGGTGAAGTAGTAGGGGAGAGTATCAGTCAGACATTTACTCGTTCGATCAATACGTCAATGACGACCCTCATTGCTCTAGTCGTACTATATCTCTTGGGCGGTTCATCAACTGAACATTTCACTTTAGTCCTCATCATCGGTATTGCGGTTGGAACTTACTCATCTATATTCATCGGTTCACCACTGTTGGTTACCTTGGAGAGATGGCAGGCTAGGAAGAGTGAAAAGAAATCGTAAGTATATAGTTCTGAAATTGTAGAAAATTCAATAGATAAAAAAAGAGACCAGGCCATCTTGTGATGGTCTGATCTTTTGAATGAGATCCTAAGTGGTCAGGCAGGGTACTCTCAGGTTGGTATCACATTCTGATGCGGCAGAACGGCTTTGAATTTGAGTGGGTTTCGGCCATTCTGGTGGTTCGGTCTGCGTGAACTTTCACCTGTCACAGTCCCTACGGTTTCCATCCGGTGGAAATCGTTTTCACCTTGCCTCTCTTCGATCAAGGTTAGGATTTTCTGTGTAGGCATCACGATCTCTTTCGGACGTGAGACCACATATCCAGTTACGGATTGCCGAACGAGCCATGTATCTGGGCCGTTGGGCTCCAGAATACAGAATGATACTGATCCTGTGTTGAAACGACGCCCAGGATAGATTTGGCAATTATTGACCGGTGCATTATCGCCCATAGTTTTTCCTTTCTCGCGGTACACTGATTGTTATTTGTTTACCATCCAAGTTGTATGGATAGTTAAAGAACTGAAGTAAAAGCATAACATATAAGGGTCATCTTGTCTATGATGGCTCAATAGTGAATTCTTGGAGCAATTCTGGTATGAAATAAATGTGGATTTACCTTTATTAAAAATACTTAACAAAAAAAGCGCAACTAGGCTGGGAGTCTAGTTGCGCAATGGGGGATAGCAGGCGACTGCTACCTAATGTAGTAGAAAAGTACGATACTAAGTATTGAAGCCAATAGCATATAGACGATCATCTTCCGCGACTCGTTGATTCGCCGAAGTTCCTGACGACTACGGTAGATCTTGGTGTATGTTCTAGTATTCATGACTCAAGGTCCTTTCTCGTGTATCAGAGTAACACGCTTCCTATTTTTCATCAAATGCCGTATTGTATACACTCATGTCCAATAATAACAGATCATCGAAGACTGAATTCTCGGGTGAGACTATCATCCGTTTTGATGATGTATCATTCGAATATGGTCAAAATAAGCCTATTTTGGACGAAGTTGGGTTCACGGTACGTAAAGGCACGAAAATCACTATAATGGGGCAAAATGGGGCTGGAAAGACCACTATATTCGGTCTCATACTGGGTGATAATAAGCCAGAATCGGGTGAAATCCATATTACCAACGGTGCGACGATAGCAACAGCACGACAGGTTATGCATAGGTCAGACCTCGACTTGAGTGTGCGTGATTTCTTCGCCAAGTGTTTCAAAGAAAAAATATACGATCTTGATCCGAGAATTGATGAAATATTGGAAGTCGTGAACCTCCATTCCAAGCATGATTTGAAGGATCGTTTACTGAAGACTTTTTCAGGTGGTCAACAGGCGAGACTTTTATTGGCGTCAGCCCTTATCCAAGATCCTGATATCCTGCTATTGGATGAACCGACAAATAATCTGGACAAAGCAGGTATAGAACACCTGACGGACTTTCTCATCAATTACAAGAAGACATGCATGGTCATCTCTCACGATGCAGAGTTCTTGAATGCCTTTACTCATGGAGTTTTGTACTTGGATGTACACACGAAGAAAGTTGAACAATATGTTGGTGACTACAAAGACGTGGTCGAACAGATCTCGGCGCGTATTGATGCAGAAAATAGAGAAAACGCCAGACTTGGCAAGGAGATTCAAGCCAAGAAAGAGCAGGCCAATATGTTCGCCATGAAAGGCGGTCAGATGCGTCTAGTTGCCAAGAGGATGCGTGAGAAAGCAGAAGAGCTTTCAGAGGAGATCGTCGATGTGCGTAAGGAAGACAAGACGATCAAACCGTTCGGTATACCTGCTCAGATGGATGTTATCGGAGATATATTGAAGATCTCGTCGTATTCGGTTATGAGTCCAAAGACGCACAAATTGGTGAAGAGGACTTGTGATATCAAGTTGCGACGTAAGCAGCATTTGTTATTGTCTGGACCGAACGGAATAGGGAAGTCGACGTTGTTGGAGAAGATTGTCGGAGCACAGCCAACCTCTATCTCACCTGTAAATTGTGAAGTCGAGATCGCCCCAGCTGTTCGTGTTGGCTATTATCGTCAAGATTTTTCTATGATGGATTTCAATGACACTGTATATCAATCATTGGAGAAGATCGTGCGTGCAACACAAGGGCGCCTCGTAGAAACCGAACTTCGTGCAGTTGCAGCGAGTTTCTTGATCGGCGCGGATGCTATCCATACCAAGATCGGCTCATTATCAGAAGGGCAGAAGGGACTAGTGGCGTTCGCTAGACTAGTATTGCTCCGACCAGGGTTACTCATACTCGACGAGCCGACTAACCACATCAACTTCCGACATCTACCGATCATAGCCAAAGCACTAGATGAATATGAAGGTGCTATGATATTGGTATCCCATGTTCCAGAATTCGTGAAGCAGATCAGGATAGATGAGACATTGGAATTGGGGAAATAGAAATTTTATGGAGGGAAAAAATTTTGCTGGAAGTAACAAAGTTGGAATTTTATTAAATGTATTAGAATTAAATAAATAAAAATATGTCTAAAGTAATAAATGCAACGCAAAGTGATTTTGATGAAGTAGTTATGAAGTCTGATCTGCCAGTATTGGTAGATTTCTGGGCACCATGGTGTGGACCTTGTCGAATGATGGCTCCTATATTGGATGAGTTATCAGATTCTATGGCAGGGTCACTCAAGATCGTGAAAGTGGACGTTGATGAACCAAGCAATCAAGCTTTAGCAACTCAGTATGAGATTAGGAGTATCCCGAGTTTGAAACTTATAAAGAAAGGTGAGGTTATCGCAGAATTCCTGGGGTTGAGGACCAAGGAAGCATTGGAGCAGGAGATAAAAGGAGCGCTAGTGTAAGGATTTGTGATAGTATTACAGCATATAGATTATGCAAATTATCCGAAATATTGGTGCTTTCATAAAGAAACATAGATTCATCATCATTAGTTGTATCGTAGTCTTCGCTGTAGTTGCTGGACTCGAACTTCTTTCGGGCCGATCACCGTTAGGTCCTGACGGTCATTTTGGTTGGTGGGATGGAGATGTTTGGTCAAGTGAGAATTCTCAGCGTGTTGCGGATGCATATTCTTTTTCACATATTATTCATGGGGTGCTATTTTATGGATTCCTCTGGTTCTTAGCGAGACGTTTACCGAAGCGTCTCCACGACAAATTTCCCAGAAAATATTGGTTTCTAGCCGCTCTCATCATAGAGGCCGGTTGGGAATTATTGGAGAACTCACCACTCATCATTAATCGTTATCGTGAAGCGACGATCGCCCTCGGATACGTTGGGGATAGTGTATTGAATTCGGTCTGCGATGTTGGCATGATGGCTATAGGATTTTTGATCGCTAGATTTACGAAAGTTTGGATCATTATCGCCCTAATCATCGCGATGGAACTCGGGTGTCTCTGGTGGGTTCGTGACAACCTAACATTGAATGTAGTCATGCTAGTTTCTCCTGTTCAATCCATCAAGGATTGGCAAAGTGAGGGGCATTGAGGATACTTCAAACTCTCGTATTGAGAATATGAAGTACTATTGACATATTCTATTTATAATGTACTCTTTCTGTAGAAATTCGGTTTGATTATGTTATGAGTGAATATACACAATGGTATGTCTACACAGGTGGAGATGAAACCTTGAATATCATAGTAGCGCGACAGCTCGAAGGGAGGGATATATCTAGCAAACTTATCTGCGAAGATCGTATCCCTCGCGACCTCTGGCCTTGCAGTGAAAATGAGAAAGACGAGTTCGTGAGGTTACGAGCTCGCGACCGGCTGGCGATCGAGTTCTTTGTGAAGACTGGACCGGATGGTAAAATCTGCCGCCATCAGGTGTTGCGGGAAACGGTTTATCAAGCGAACAGGATAGTTAGTGCCCGCCTGCGACAGATGCTGCAAAAACGCACAGGAAAACGTGTGGTCCGTAAACCAGGCCGTAGTGCATTAGCAGACCAAGCTCAAATGGACCTTGATCTGAAATCTTGGCGGTGACTAATTACTGTTACGGTTTTATGACCGACAAAGGGTCTGCTATGTTTGCAGACCCTCTTTTTTATTCTATTTCCCAACACTATTCCCAGCGACCCAGCCAGTCGTCCAGCATAGTTGCAGACTGTATCCACCCGATGGTCGGTCAATATCTAGTACATCACCTATTAAAGAAAGATTTGGGACTATCTTGGATCTCATCGTTTTGAAATCAATTTCGGGAAGTACGACTCCGCCAGAAGTAATGATCGCTTTGTCAGCGCCGAGGAGTCCTGTTGGATGAATAGGTAGGTCCTTCAATATCTTGATGAGTGTTAGACGTTCCTCGCGAGTGACACTATGACAAAACACGTTTCCATCAATTGACGCTTTGTCGCAGAGAACATTCACAAACGCTGACGGAACTATCTCAGTGATTACGTTCTTGAATTTCTTGTTGCTTTGCACGGTGAATAGTTTCTGAAGAGTATCGTTCAATGTTGCATAGTCATGAGCAGGTAACAGGTCGAGTGACATTATAACCTCACCGTATTTGAGTAAGTCGTTTACCTCAGAGCTCATATTGAGGATCGCAGGCCCCGACAGTCCGAAGTGGGTAAATAGGATTTTACCTTTCTTTACAGCTCGCTTGCCACCAACTTTGACGCCGTTTTGGAATATTGTTATTTTCGCATTTACAAGAGAGATACCTGATAGGTCCTTTACCCATTGATCACTGACTGTGATAGGGACTAGAGCGGCCTTTGGTGGTACGACTTTGTGGCCAAGCTTTGAAAGCCAGTCAAACCCGTCGCCAGTTGATCCTGTTTCAGGATGAGATTTGCCACCAGTTGCCAGTATGAATGAGTTGGCGTATATAACCTCACCGTTTTTTAATTTTACCGCGACTATTTTCTTTTTGCTGTCCGTACCATCTCTGTCGGTTTCAAATCCTGCGACTTCGGCATTCTCTTTTATCGTGACCGGATTACTGCCTCCATGAACTTTGTCTTTCATATTTTCGATGAGAACATCCCAGACAGACTGAGCCTTGTCAGAAAGAGGGAAGACTCGTTGACCTTCCTCGACTTTGGTCTTCATGCCTCTAGACTGAAAGAATTCCAATGTCTCTTTCACACTATATTGAGAGAATGTTGAAAAGAGGAATTTGTCACTACCTTTGAATTTGGCGAGGAGTGTTCTGTTATCAAACTCCGCATTCGTTATATTGCATCTGCCACCTCCGGTTATGAGAAGTTTCTTGCCTAGAGAGGCATTCTTTTCTAGTAGGATCACTCGAAGGCCGCGTTCACAAGCGCGTCCAGCAGCCATCATGCCTGCAGGGCCACCACCTATCACTGCCACGTCATAAATATTGTTCATGAGAAACATACTAGCACACATTTATGAGATTATTACTAATTTTAATAATTACTACTTAACGTTATGATGGTAGCTACTATGTTCCGGTTCATCAATCCATTTGCCCGCAAGTCGACTACTATTACAGGAGTGCGGATATTCAATTCAGTTTATAGGACGCGTAGCAGGAAACTTTATAATGAAAATAAGGAAAATGCGCGGAAATTGATATCTGAGCGGGTAATACATTTTTTGTCATATTATGAACCGAAGCACGGCATCAAGGTAGGTAAGATCGCCATAAGGAACCAAAAGAGTCGTTGGGGAAGTTGCTCAAAAAAAGGCAATCTTAACTTCAATTACAAACTAGTGTTTTTGGAGCCGTCAATTCGCGACTATGTGATCGTCCATGAGATATGTCATATAAAGGAGTTCAATCATGGTCGCGGATTTTGGGACTTGGTTGCGGAGACGGTGCCGGATTATAGGGAAATTCGGAAAAGGTTGAGGGGATTGAGGTAGGTGCTATAATTGGCATATAAGTAGTATCTGGGATCATCTATTATCAATTAATATTAAATAATAAAACCATGCAAAAAAATTCATTTTTTATTCCATCAATAATACTCGGCATAGCTCTCATAGTCTCAGTTGTGATCGGAGCATTCACATTCATCGCTGCAAGGGGATTTGATAATACTCTAGCTGTGACAGGTTCAGCTTCCGAGAAAGTCGTAGCTGACAATGCAACATGGTCATTGTCGCTATCGAGACAAGCTTCAGAATTCGATCTAGGGACCGCATATAGTGGTATTGCTCGAGACTTGATCGCCGCAAAGAAGTTTCTCGCAGCAAATGGTATAGCTGAGAGTGCTATCACAGTTACACCAGCTATAGCGATGCAGCAGTACAAGAGTGATCAGAGTGGTCCACGTGAATTCGATGTTAGGCAGACGATATCTGTTCAGTCCAATGATCCACAAGCGATAGACAAGCTTTCAAAATCAACTGATGCTCTAACTTCTCAAGGGATGGTAGTTACTATCGATTCACCCCAATATTACTATACCAAATTGTCAGAACTCAGAGTTTCTCTCTTAGGTGCAGCACTCACGGATGCTCGTGCCAGAGCACAACAGATAGCGGGCAGTGCCGGTACGAAAGTTGGTGCATTGAAGTCAGCTTCTAGCGGTGTTGTCCAAGTATTATCTCCAAATTCTATAGATGTTTCTGACTATGGACAGTATGATACTTCTTCTATAAACAAAAATGTGATGGTGACTGTGAGAGCGACGTTCTTTGTGAAGTAATTCAATGTCTGCAGGCGGTCGCCACAGGTCTTTTTGGTAAGTATATCTTTACACAATAGAAATATTTCTCTGTGAATTTGTGTGATAACTATAATATGCTAAAATTGCATTATCAGTCGGTAAGTTTCTCTCAGATTTCAAGACGAATACAACTAAATAATTACGACATCGAATAGACGTTGTCGGGTTTTTGCAATTCAAATTGATTTAAGGCCATTATCAATATTAATTTTTATCACATGGAGGAACAATCAATAAAACCTATTCCAGTTGAATTTGTAGCACATAAAATACTGTTGATCAGAGGACAAAAAGTTATGCTTGATTCTGATCTGGCGGAATTTTATCAAGTGGCAACAAAAGCACTAAATCGAGCAGTTAAAAGAAATATACAAAGATTTCCTTTAGATTTTATGTTTCAATTATCTAAAGAGGAGGCAGAAGAGAAATTTAGTTTGGAAAAGAGAAACTTGAAGTACCAATTTGGTACTTCAAGTTGGGGTGGTAAACGCAAATTACCATACGTATTTACCGAACATGGCGTATTGATGCTTGCTTCGGTCCTTCGAAGTGAAAAAGCTGCAGAAATTAGTATATTTATTGTCAGGGCGTTTGTCCGTATTCGGGAGATTCTGTCATCAAACAAAGAATTGGCTTTCAAAGTCCAAGAATTGGAGCATGAACAGAAGCTTCAGAATAAGTATATAAATAACCTATATTCCATGTTTAACAAGATATTAGATAAGTCTCTGAAACCACCTGGCCCTATGGGATTTACGATAAATGGGGGCTAATGAAAGCGGCGTGACGTGAGGGTAATATATGAGGTGTTGCGAAGGTATTGAAACATTACGTAGGCTTGACAACGGATATAGAAGTGGTATACTCTTTACCAGATATTTGATAAATATGCACTGCTTGAGACTAGCTTTTTGGGCCTTGTTTAGGGCATGAAAAGCTAGTCTCAATGTGAGGCGAGTCGCTACGGCGTGACTAGGAAACGGATAATGAATGGAGATGATGTCGATGAAAAGAACATTGAACACGTCTGCACTGGTAACAGCAGACAGTCCGAAAGGACAGAGAGCTACCGAAACGTTCCGTGCACATTTCAACAAGGCGGGACTCAATGATGAAGGCGCACAAATCCTGAACGAGCACCCCGGCTTTGCCGAGTATCTGCTTGCAGGGATTCGTCGCTTCTCAGCCAAAGCGTCCGACTACACACTGGCGCAATCCATCCTCGGAACGGATTTCATTACGCCCGAGGAGGTTAGCAAGGCTCGCCCGAGCATTGCCTATACTGACAAACAGATCAAGGCCCTCGCTAAAAGTCTGCCGTCGGAAGAAATGCTCAAGTGGTGCAAGGACAACGGTTACGCCGTCATGCCTGCACCGCCAAGAGCGTGCTCATTGCTCGACGTTCGGGAGATCCAGTCCGTTCATTTCTTCTCGAAAACGGGTGGGTGGTATGCCGATCAGAAGTTCGCTTGTGAAGCCAAAACGTCGTTCGGGTGGCTCGCCATCAAGAAGACGCCAGTCGCCAACTCGACCAGCAAAAACTGGGATGAGCAGAGCAAGCTTCTCTCTGCACTCGAGCATGTTCCGAACGCCGCCGAGATGGGCTGGTTCGTCACCACCTTCTTCGAGGTCCGTGGCATCCGACTCTTCGAAGGTGTTTATGTTTGCACCTCCAGTCTCGGCTCGGACGGTCGCCGTGTCGACGTCGGGGGCTTCGACTCCGGGGGTCTCCGCGTCGTCAACGTCTATTGGGACAGTAACCGCTACGACGACCTCGGGGTGTCGGCCAGCAGGAAGCAGTGAACCTTGAACCCTTGAGGGCTTGTCCCTCTTGAATACTTGAGCCTCCGCGATAATTTTTTTGCGGAGGCTCTTTCATTTTTATACTATTAAGGCTAATATATTTACATCTTGCTAATGTAGTTTGGATCACGGTTCAAACTCGCGAGATATCTCGCCTTGAGATATCGCCAGAGTGCTAGTGGTTTACGGATCACGGTAGAGTGCGATTAAGGATAGAGAGAACTTCTTGCTCGTTTCTCGTGGAGGTGCTTTAAAACTGCTCCTGAATAAAATTCAGAGATGGGAGGATATAGAGCCTTAAAGGCTAGTAAACCTAGAGTCTCGGTGATATAGATGGGAACGAGCAATATCTCGACTCGGACGGTAACCGTGTCAACGTCAACAACTATTGGGACAACAACCGCAACGACAACCTCGGGGTGTCGGCCAGCAGGCAGTCATAACTCTATCCTAAGAAAACCCACATGATGTGGGTTTTCTACTAACGCTCTTTCGTGGATTTTATCCACCCTCCTAGCATTCTTCCTATCTCGTCTAGGCTGGCTTCAATGGTGACGTATTTCTTTGCATCGATTGCTTTGATGTCCTTCATTAGTCGAATGCAGACTCGAAGAAAATTCAGTTTAATACTGGTCTTTCCAAGTGTCGGCAATTTCTCCAACTTAGACTGTTGACTGGCAAAGAGGATTCCTTCCAAGACCTCGATTAGTATGCTCTCGCATTTTTGCCAGAGCGTGTATCTATCTTGTTTTGGCACTGATAATCGGAGTGTGTAAAAATCCTTGTACAGATCGTAGGACTTCTTGAAGATTGGTATATCTAATTCGTTCATAAATGAAATTTTATAAAGATTTATATTGGTTAATAATTTCTCCCAAGACATTGTTTCGTGCTTGGGAAATCTTCAAATCCGACAAAAGGAATAAACCCGATGTTATGGCTTTTGAGCTTGACCTTGAACGAAACATATTCGACCTGTATAGGGAGTTGAAAGATGGACGGTATAAACATGGAGCGTATAAGGGATTTTGGATACATGATCCTAAGTTGCGAAGAATTCATAAGGCGACAGTGAGAGACAGGGTTCTTCACCATGCAATGTTCAGTGTTCTGGATCCCGTATTTGAACCGACTTTTATTAGTGATTCGTATTCCTGCCGAATCGGCAAAGGAACGCATAAGGGCATGGAAAGAGTCGAGAGCATGATCCGAGCTGTGAGTAAAAATCATACTCATCCATGCTATGCCTTGAAATGTGATATTAAAAAGTTTTTTGATTCGATAGATCACATTACACTTATTAACATTTTGAACGAGAAAATAAAGGATGAAAAAGTAAGAGCACTTCTTCGTGAGGTTATCGGTAGCTTTGAGTCTGGGCGAGCAGACCTCTTTGAGCCAAAAGGAGTACCTATTGGAAATCTGACTTCGCAAATATTTGCGAATATCTATATGGATAAGTTTGACCAGTTTGTTAAGCATAAATTAAAAGTAAAAAACTATGCACGCTATACAGACGACTTCGTGATAATTTCAGATGATAATAAGTATCTCGAGGGTTTACTTACTCCAATACGAGAATTCTTGAAAACAGGATTGCACCTCGAATTACACCCAAAGAAAGTGGCCCTGCGGAAACATAACCAAGGCATAGACTTTCTAGGATATGTGATATTGCCACATCACATAAAACTTCGCACAAAGACAAAAAGAAAAATACCAAAGAAGCTCCGTCAAAGCGTTGTACTTTACAGAAATGGTGGGATAAGTGAGATCTCTTTGAGATCATCCCTTGCTTCTTATCTTGGAGTGTTGTCACATGCCGACACTTATGAAATGAGCAATAACATACGTAATATGTTTTGGTTTTGGATGAAAGAGTAGAATTTCATGTTGTAAAAACATGCTTATGGTACACCCCCTTGACTTCCTTTGATATTCCAGTAATATGGAGCCTACGCCCATAAACAAGGCGGGGTACTTTGAAAGTCACATAAATAATATATGAGAATGTACATTCTTTTCGAGATCGCTAACCCGATCTTATAAAAGAAAGTGTTCGTAATGTGCTCTTAGCGGAGCAGTACGAAATATGTGCAAAGTTTAAAACAAATCTATTTATTCCAATATAGAATTCCAAACAGTTGTCACAGCAGGTTTTTAGCAAGACCTGACAACGAGAATGAGCAAAGATAATTAGGTGAAAATATAATTTAGATCGCTAGCGCTTTCTATTTTGTTCCGTTCGCTTATAGTTAAGAGTTTGATCCTAGCTCAGGATGAACGCTGGCGGCGTGGATAAGGCATGCAAGTCGAGCGCCCCGCAAGGGGAGCGGCAGACGAGGTAGTAATAATTAAGTATGTACCCTAGAGTCAGGCATAGCCATCCGAAAGGGTGGGTAACTCCTGATAGTCTCGGTAACGAGTAAAAATTTATTGCTCTAGGAACAGCTTGATCGGTATCAGCTAGTTGGTGAGGTAAAAGCTCACCAAGGCAATGACGCCTAGGGGACCTGAGAGGGTGACCCCCACCGATGGGACTGAGACACGGCCCATACACCTACGGGTGGCTGCAGTCGAGAATCTTCCGCAATGGACGAAAGTCTGACGGAGCGACGCCGCGTGGAGGATGAAGTTCTTCGGAACGTAAACTCCTTTTGCCAGGGAAAAAGTTATTGATTGTACCTGGAGAATAAGAAGTTGCTAAACTCGTGCCAGCAGCAGCGGTAATACGAGTGCTTCAAGCGTTATCCGGAATCATTGGGCGTAAAGGGTGTGTAGGCGGTTTTGTTAGTCTCGCGTAAAATCTTTCGGCTCAACCGAGAGTCCGCGCGGGAAACGGCAAGACTAAGAGGATGGTAGGGGTCTCTGGAACTCATGGTGTAGCGGTGAAATGCGTTGATATCATGGGGAACACCGAAAGCGAAGGCAAGAGACTGGACCACTCCTGACGCTGAAACACGAAAGCGTGGGTCGCGAATGGGATTAGATACCCCAGTAGTCCACGCCCTAAACGATGATCTCTCGCTTTGAGGAGTATCGACCCTCTTCGAGGCTAAGTTAACACGATAAGAGATCCGCCTGGGTAGTACGGCCGCAAGGTTGAAACTCAAAGGAATAGACGGGGACTTGCACAAGCGGTGGAACATGTGGTTCAATTCGACGCTAAACGAAGAACCTTACCAGGGTTAGAAATCCATTCGAAGACCGGCAGAAACGTCGGTCGCCGCAAGGCGGATGGACAGGTGCTGCATGGCTGTCGTCAGTTCGTGGTTTGAACTGTTCCCTTCAGTGGGGTAACGAACGCAACCCCTGTTGTCTGTTATAAGTGTCAGACGAGACCGCCCCGCCCTTAGGACGTAAGAGGGATTTGCAGTGAAGTAGTTTTGGAAAGGCTTTGCACAGGCACGAAGGTGCCGAGCAAGAGGAAAAATCCTAGCAAGGATTTATTCCGGTCTTTACAAAAGTACTTCACTGCGGATCACTTATGCTTTAAGGGCGGGGAGGAAGGTGGGGATGACGCCAAGTCAGCATGGCCCTTTGACACCCTGGGCTACACACGTGTTACAATCGCATCTACAACGGGACGCAATATCGCAAGATGGAGCAAACCCTTACAAAAGATGCGCCAGTTCGGATAGGAGTCTGCAACTCGACTCCTTGAAGCCGGAATCGCTAGTAATCGCAGGTCAGCTATACTGCGGTGAATACGTTCTCAAGTCTTGTACTCACAATAAAAGCGCGCAGCAGCGTACTTTTCTAAGTGGTTAAAGTCCACTTTCTGTGAAAGCAGAATAGTCGACGGGTAGTAGTATGCCACGAGGTGTACTGCGAAGGATCCGAAGACGAAGAGCAGCCAGTATAATAAAAAAGACGAATCGACCTACTAACCTAGTAAAGGGCGGTGAGGGTAGGGAAGATTTGATTTGAAGTCTTTATTGGATGTTTGGAATAGAAATTTACGTAACCTGTGGAGATCTGATGTTGTCTCCGATGCAAAATCGGAGTAATATAAACTTACGCAGCGTCAGAAGTCAGCTGAGTCATAGTAAACCGTTCAATTATTATAATAGAACGATGAAGGACTCACTCAATGTATAAACTCAATCCAGATTACATCATTGGTTTAGTAGATGGTGAAGGAAGCTTCACGATATATATTCGTGATCCAAAATTGCCTCGTACCCAGAAACGAAGAGTTACCGTAGAACCAAAGTTCTACATCAAGCTCATCGAGAAGGACAAGGAGATATTGGAACGGCTCAAAACCTATTTTGCTTGTGGAAGCATTTACTTCCAGAAGGATGATAGGCCCAACCATCAACACTGTTACCGGTATGAAGTCTACAATAGAGAAGATCTGATCAACATTATCATCCCATTTTTCAAGAAACATCCCTTACAGTTTGTTTCAAAACGAAATGATTTCGAATTGTTTTGTCAAATGATGGAAATGATAGATAGAAAAGAGCATCTCGAGGGAAAGGGTTTAGAGAAGTTGTTTCAATTGAAGCAACTTATGCACTGAGCTCGCGTAGCGCGGGAAATCCGCACACTACGTGGGAACATCAATTCATAGTTTAATGAAGATAATCGCCCGTCAACCCAAGGGAGTCGGTGGTGCCCGAAATCTCGCCTCGTGCGGGCCTAAGGCAAAATCGATGACAGGGGGTAAGTCGTAACAAGGCACGGGTAGCGGAAGCTGCTCGTGGAATATTTCAAATTTCAACCGTTTTTTACTCCTTCTTCGGAAGGGTAACTAACTTATAGTCGATATGATCTTCCAAGATCATGAGTCATGACTCTTGTGTACTCTAAACACGAGTCCTTAACCGGGGAAGATACCCGGAACACATGGGAGATATCAATTGAATCTCTCATGGGTGAACGGAACAAAATAAAGAGCGCTAAATAAAAAAACCCCGTAGAGCATACCGCTCTGCGGGGTTTTTGAGTTCATGTAGGTGTGTTTGGCACAGCCCCCATTAGTCTTTTTTCAGTTGATTTTTGTGTCTGAACTCGAGCTCAGCTTCGGCTCGAGCGAACAGGAAGTTGTATCCGTTGATGGGACAGAAGCATATTGCTGTGTCGAATGCTTCGTTCACTATATCTAGAGCACGAAGTTCGCCATTTCGTATCTTCCGTCTTTTGAAAACCAAGACATCTAACATTCTATCAGTGATGATCTGTTCGACGTCTTGACTCATCACCGACACGTCCTGGTATTCAGCGGGTTTCTTACCAAAGATCTCCGAGAAAGTTTTTGAGTCGTCCTTGTAAGACCTCCGTATCGCCATGACCTGGTAAAATGCCCAGTGTGAGTACATGCGAGTTGTACGGTATATAGTCGCTACAAAGTAGTAGGAGACAATGACGAGGAGCACAGTCGCTACCATGTTCAGTTTTTCATACATCGATAAACTGATACCGAGCTGCATCGCGTGCGTGGTCATATAGACACACAGCCCGATCATCGTCCCTACGGCGGCTATCCTGATCAGGTAAACCTTTATTGGGCTCAGGTCTTCTTCGATTTTCATCATATCGTCGATCTCTACTTCACCGACGTTTCGATGACGTATGTAGTTCTGTAGTATTTCTTTGTTAATATTCACTCTTTGCCTTTCAATTAGTGTTGACTAGGTCTATCTCAGGCTATTAGAACATTATCAGGACAGAAAGTCAATAATATAGACCAGATCTCGCTTTTATTGTGTCACTTTTGTTGATGCAAAATATTCAGTTTTGTGCTAATATATAGAGTAATTATGGCCAAGAAGCCTGAAAAAACAGTACCAGAATCACTATTCGCACGCGAGGGAAGTGGTGTCGTCGCTCGTTCTATCACCACAGAGATGCGTGAGTCTTTTTTGGACTACGCAATGTCAGTTATTACAGATCGTGCTCTACCAGATGTACGTGATGGATTGAAACCAGTGCACCGCAGGATCCTATTCGCTATGCATGAGAAAGGACTCACGGCTTCTGCAAAGTTTCGCAAATCAGCAGTGGTAGTAGGAGATGTTCTAGGAAATTATCACCCACACGGTGACGTTGCTGTGTATGATTCGATGGTCAAGATGGCACAGCCATTCACGATGAGATATCCACTCGTCCACGGTCAAGGTAACTTCGGTACAGTTGATGGAGATCCAGCTGCTGCTATGCGTTATACAGAGGCAAAGATGTCACGTGTAGCGAGTGAACTCCTACGAGATATAGACAAAGATACGGTTGATTTCCGACCAAACTACGATGGTACAAAAAAGGAACCTACCGTAATGCCAACCGCCGTTCCTAACTTGCTTTTGAATGGAACTCTAGGTATCGCTGTTGGTATGGCTACCAATATCGCTCCACACAATCTCCGTGAGGTGGTTGACGCGACTGTGCACCTACTCGGAAACAAAGACGCTTCAACTGAGGATCTATTCCATTTCATCAAAGGTCCAGATTTCCCAACAGGCGCTATCATGTATGGTGAGAAAGATATACATCATGCCTATGCTACAGGACGTGGAGGTGTCACGGTTCGCGGTGAGGCCGAGATAGTCGAGGACAAGAAGGGTCAATTCCAGATCATCATAACTTCTATACCATATCGCGTGAACAAGGCTGAGCTCATCATGAAGATAGCTGACCTCGTTCGTGAGAAGGTTATAGAGGGTGTGAAGGGGCTTCGCGATGAGTCAGACAAGGATATGCGTATCGCTATAGATTTGAAGCAAGGTTCATATCCTGAGAAAGTCCTCAATTTACTCTATAAGCACACACAACTAGAAGATGCATTCCATTTCAATACAGTTGCTCTAGTTCATGGTGTTCCACAAACTCTTTCATTGAAGTCGATCCTACAAGAATTCGTTACACATAGAATAGATGTTGTACGTCGTCGTACACAATTCGATCTCACGAGAGCTGAAGATCGTGAACATATATTGCTAGGTTTGAAGAAAGCACTGGATCATATAGATGAGATCATCACACTCATTCGTGGTTCCAAGGATGCAGTAGAAGCGCACGCTTCACTCATGAAGAAATTCAAGTTCAGTGAGAAACAAGCAACAGCGATATTGGAGATGAAACTACAGAGACTAGCTGGACTAGAGCGCAAGAAAGTTCTCGATGAATTACATGAAGTTCAGGCTCTCATCGAAGAATTGAAGTCTATTTTGGGAAGTGAAAAGAAGGTTAGAAGTATCATCAAAACTGAGCTTATCGATGTAAGGACGAGATATGGTGATGATCGAAGGACCAAGATCGTGAAGCATGGCGTAAAGGATTTCAATCCAGAAGATTTGATAGCAGATGAAGAGTCGGTTATCGTTCTAACCAAAGGTGGTTATATAAAGAGAACTGATCCAGATGAATATCGCAAGCAGAAGCGTGGTGGTGTTGGGGTAGTTGATCTGGATACCAAGGAAGAGGATTTCATCTCTCATTTGGTCTTTGCTTGGACTCATAACGATCTACTTTTCTTTACAGATAAAGGTAAGGCGTACCAGATCAAGATGTATGATATTCCAGAAGGTAAGAGGGCCACGAAAGGCAAATCAGTGATGAATTTTCTATCTCTTTCAGATGGTGAACGTGTGACTTCTATATTGCCGATGCCAAAAAACAAGAAAGATGCTGAAGGTCTCTCTCTTATCATGGTTACGAAAAATGGTACTGGCAAGAAGACTTCCGCTCAACATTTCAAAGATGTACGTCGTTCTGGGCTTATCGCTATAACACTCGAAGGCGGTGATGAACTCATCTCAGCTTCTTTTGTGACAAAGGGTGATGAGGTTGTTATGGCTACAAAGGAGGGTCAGTCGATACATTTCAAGGAAGGTGACGTACGCGAAATGGGCCGAAATGCTGCAGGTGTTCGTGTCATCAAGATAGACAAGACTGATAGTGTGATCTCTGCTGACGTCGTCTCAAAAGACGCCAAGAATCCCCAATTATTCGTTATGGGAGCAAATGGTTATGGCAAGAAGACGAAACTTGCTGAATACAAGGTTCAGAATCGTGGTGGTTCAGGTATCCTCACTATGAATATAACTTCGAAGACTGGCTCACTCATCGCCGCCAAGGTTGTTACTGATGACATCGAAGAGATCGTTGCCATGTCCAAGAAATCTCAGGTTATACGTGTTGATCTCAAGGAAATCCCATCATTATCTCGCGCTACCCAAGGCGTTCGTGTTATGAAACTTCGAGATGGTGATACTTTGGCTAGTCTCATCTGTTTGTAATTGGTCAGTCAATTTACCCACACCACACGAGAGTTTTTATAACTCGAGGACTGTTCGGTGGTGCGTCAATTCGTGAGATAAATAATAGTTTCCTTCATCCGCAGAGTTATAAAAACTCTCGTGTGGTGTGGGTTTTAACAGGTATCCATTCACGGGGTAATTTGCTCCGTCGTCTGCGGGCGCTCCCGCTGGCTACCAGTCCTCGACGCACTACGCAAATTACCCCGTGAATGTTATACATGTGTAACTGTCCACACATGGCACCTTTATACTTCATAACGAATAGACTATAATTAGCCTATGTTTTCCGACCCAGCAACAAATTTGAATAAAGTAGGCTTAACAGACGGTATGAAAATAGTAGATATAGGCGCCGGTTCTGGTTTCTATAGTATTGAGGCGGCCAAGAGAGTTGGGGCCACTGGTAGGGTATATGCCGTAGATGTGCAGAAGGACCTATTGGAGAGACTCCGTTCGGTCGGTGCATCTCAAGGTCTTAGAAATATAGAAGTAATATGGGGAAATGCTGAGAAGATAGGTGGAACGAAACTCCGTGAAGGACTAGCTGACAGAGTCATTGTATCCAATGTATTGTTTCAAATAGAAAAACCGGATGATTTTGCTTTGGAGATAAAGAGGATCATCAAGCCGGGCGGCAAGGTTTTGTTGGTTGATTGGAGTGAAGTGAGTGCACTCGGTCCTTCTACAGTTGTATCTTCGAGTCAGGCACAGGCATTATTTGAGAAGTCAGGTTTCAAGTTAGAACAGCAATTCGGTGCAGGGGATCATCATTATGGCTTGGTTTTTGTAAAGTAGGCTGGCGTACACCTTCCGTATTTCATTCCTAGAATATATAATTCAATTATGTCAAAATTCCAACTAATAATCTTGTCAGTGTTCGTAGTTTGTATCATTGCTGGTGTTATCGCCTTTGCAACATTCAAGGGTAATGGTACAAGTACTGATCTACCGAGCGTTACTATTTGGGGCACGTTTCCAGCGGATATTTTTAATAAGTATGTAGTAGAAATTAACAGCACATCATCCGTTACAATGACGGTGAATTATGTAGAGAAGAAACCAGAGCAATTCTCTACCGATTTTATAGCAGCTTTGGCGAGAGGTACTGGACCTGATGCGATCCTCATACCACTAGATATGCTGTTGCCTCATTTGGATAAGCTGACCATGATACCGTATACAGCTCTGTCACAGAGGGCATATATGGATACATATGTTCAAGAATCCAACATATATCTTACAGACAGTGGCATTATGGGCCTACCATTCGTTATAGATCCGCTCATCATGTATTGGAATAGGGGGATGTTCAACTCGGCTGGTGTAGCAACTTATCCAAAATATTGGGATGAATTTAACACGATAATACCGAAATTGACCGTGAGAGAGAGCGATGGGAATGTTCGTAAGTCGGCTGTTGCAATGGGTGATTTTACGAATATGACGAATGCTCGCGAGCTTGTTGGTTCTATGCTATTACAACTCAACAATCCTTTTACTGCGTATGATAGTACTGGTATAAAGACAACGATCACGAATTCCTCGGGTTCAGCACCACAATCAGTATTCAAATTCTTCACACAGTTCGTCGATCCATCTAGTCCCAATTATTCATGGAATAGAGGGATGCCCAATGACAAAACAGCTTTCTTGTCAGGTATAGGGGCTACATATTTTGGCTTTGCCTCTGAACTCAAGGATATCCGTACAAAGAATCCAAATCTCAATTTTGATGCAGCATCGTTACCACAAGTTCGAACAGGTGGTGTCAAAGCAACATTCGGAAAGATGTATGCATTTTCATTCATGAAAAGTTCGAGTAATGTGAACACTGCTTTCCAAGTCGCTTCAACTATGACAGCACCATCATTTTTACCTATCTTGGGGAGTATGCTGTATCTACCTTCAGTACGTAGAGATATCATCGCACGTGGTTCTACAGATCCATATATCGATGTTTTCAATAAGGCAGCACTCGTCTCCAATGGATGGCTGGATATAGAACCTATAAAGTCACGCGCTATTCTCTCAGGAATGGTTCAGAACATTACGAGCGGTAAGGTTTCGGTGAGCGAAGGTATCCAAGACATTGAGGACTTGTATAATGTTCAGTTAAGGGCTGCCACACAATAAATATTATGAAAAATAAGATATATACGATCATATTGGCCGCCATAGTTCTAAGCTCGTTCGCACAGTTTTCAATACTGACCGTTAGTGCAGCAAATGAGTCTGTTGATATAACAAAATCGAGTTTTCAGTTATCTATCTGTGATGGACCGAGGCCACCAGGTGGAGGTACTAGTGGCACGGTGTATTGTGATTTTACTGGACTTATCTTGACGGTACAGCGGTTCATCAATGTCGGTATAGCCATCGGTGTATTCGTAGCACTCGGTAGTTTCTGTTATATCGGCTATCTATATATGACTGGAACACCGGGCAATATCACCAAGGCAAAATCCATTTTCCCAAAAATCTTTTTTGGGTTTATAATAATGCTCACGGCATGGTTCATCGTTTATCAGATGCTCTCATGGCTAGGTGCCAGTTCGACCTATACTACTTTATTGGGGAAATAATATAAATATAATGAAATTATCAAACATAATTGGGTATAAGATTGGAACTAGCGTTATGATCGTTCTCATGTTAGTTGTGGTACTCAGTGTACCAGTGACTTTAGTCATGGCGCAGATCAATATTGGTGGGAATGCTATTACTGCCCCCGTCAGTGGGAATGGTAAAGCAGGAACTCTCGATAATCCATTAAAAGGAGTGAGTTCACTCGGCGATCTAGTAAAAACTGGTCTACAAGTCTTTACATACATAGCGGTTCTCATAGGTGTTGTCATGATAGTGATAGTTGGTCTCAAATATATCCTCGCACGTGGTAAACCAGAGGAGATGAAGAAAGCCAGCCAATGGCTACTGTATATCGTGATAGGGCTAGCGATCGTTATTGGTTCTAGGATCGCCGTATCTATCGTTATCAACACACTGGAGTCCTCTGGTGCGGTTGATCCGAAAGTTATACAAAGTGCAAAGAATGCCAATCAATAATTTATTAATTATTCAATAATATGACAAAAAAACATTTAAAATATACACTTTCAATATTGATCGCCACTACGCCACTGTTAGCTTTTGCTGCGACGGGCGGTACTTTGAAGACTTTGATATCATCGATCATCAATTACCTCAATTGGGCACTAGTCCTCATGATGGCTCTGGCTATCGTGTATTTCACTTGGAATGTGATCAAGTATTATGTTAGGACCAATGAAGATAGGAAAGAGGGAAATACTTATGTTATGTATAGTATCATCGGTTTTTTCGTAATATTGTCTTTCTGGGGATTGGTAAATATTCTGCAAAATAGCTTCGGTTTGAGTAATCAAGGGAATACTCCAGGTAGTTGGGCTTCATTCTCCAATATTTTCCCTGGAGGAGGGTCGTCAGCTTCTGGTGGGGTAAGTGATCCAGCCTCGCAGACTCTATTTGATTACCAGGCTGGTGGCAGTTCGATTACTTGTCCGAGTGGAACGGATTACAATGCGACGACTGAGACTTGTATGTAGTATAACCTATCAATATCCACAGGGGGGTGCATTTAATAGTCTGTAAAGTAGTGTATAATTATAACCAACTAATATATTCGTATTAGCATTTATTAACAAATTAACAATAATATGAAAAAAATCATCGCAGTAGCATTGGCATTAACACCTGTTGTAGCATTTGCTCAATTGACACAGATCACCGACGTCAATAGTTTGTCTAGTAGACTCGTGAGTTTGGGTAATACATTTACATATTTGTTGATAGCTCTAGCAGTTATCTTCATTATCTGGAACGTGGTTATGTCCTTGATCAAAGGTAATGATCCTGCAGCTCGTGGTGCAGCAGCATCCTCTATATTGTATGGTATAGTCGGTCTATTCGTAATACTATCTATCTGGGGCCTAGTGAATATCCTAGTCAATACATTCGGTACGAGACCACCTGCTGCAACAGTCCCTCAGGCACAGAATGCTCCAATAGTTTACTAATAGTTAAACAATTCGATGTCATCCGTAACTCAGCTCATGGCCGCACTGGACGCTGCTACATTCGGCAAAGCAGTTGACCCGATTATATCAAATATATTGAATCCGATAATGGCGCTAATATTTGCTGTTGCTCTCGTCGTGTTCGTTTACGGAGTTTTGACATATGTTTGGGGTTCGCAAGATGGTGATGCAAGGACCCTAGCGAAGAATAGTATGGTTGGAGGAATCATCGGTATGTTCATCATGTTGTCAGCGTGGGGCATAGTCAATCTGATAGCAAATACTGTTAAATCTCTGTAAGTACTCAGAAAAATCTAGATCGGAATTATATATAAAAGGGAAAGGCCGGACATGAATCGCTTCATGCCGGCCGTTTCTTGCAAAGAACTATGACGAGGGTACATCCCTCGTTTCTGATATCGCCCAGGCAACAGGTGCCTGAGACAACTTTTGGTTTGGTTCGATACTCACCTCGATCGTATTGAACCCGACTGTGTTCTCGAGGTGAGACTTTTCCCGCCAATTGCGCGGGTAAAGTTTGAAAATACGACTATCGTCGTGATCAAACCTCACCAACCAATGGACATCGTCGACAAGTATGTTCATGTCGACCCTTCTCCCAAAGACGCTCACGCCCTGCCATTTTCCTGGCACGGCAATGATGACGCCTGATTCGTGAGCTGTGGTGTAGCTCTGCTTCACCATTTCGCTCATCTTCGGGTTAAGTCCGTCACCCGATCCGGAAGATCCGGAGGGGGATGACCTCGACACGAATATGATGAGGATGATGAGTGGTGCCAGCAATAGTGCCCACTTCTGTGTTTTACTCATTTTCTGTTTGGGCGGGATCACCATTGCTGGTGTTACCGCTTTTGTCGTCGCTGCTGCGGGTGCAGCAGGTGTTGTTGTCGTCGCTGCTGTTGGTTTCGCCATATTAATCCTTCTATTTTTTTTGTTCTATTTTTTGCCTGCCATGACTATTCCCGCGCCGTCCCCAAGGCCCAATGCTGTTAGACCTTCCTGGGGAATGCCCCGGTATTCGTTCTCTTTTACTTCAATTGTTCGAGTCGTCTTTGGATCGACAGCTGCTGCTGCGGTCCTCGACGCCTCGTTTACGCCCATATCAGGGTTCGCTTCCCTGAGTGCTCTGATCCCTTCGTTGATCATACCGATCGTCGACTTGGACGAGTAGATCGTCCTTGACTCTGGTGTGAGGTCAAAGTTTTCCAACGTTGGATTTTTGATCTCGCACCCGATCTGGTCTTCGAAAGCGGAGATATTTTCTTCGCCATCAAAAAGTGTTGAAACCCATTTGACTACTGAGCTCTTGTAATAGAGCAGAGTCTCAACCGAGTTCAATCCTGCCAGATCTGATAGTCGAGCAGCGACTAGCGCCAATATCCAGGCCCGAATCTCCGCGTTTTGATAACGCAGTGATTTGCTGAGCGCATCCGTGTCGCTCTTACGATTGTAGAGTATCAGGATGTTCGCAAACATCACGTATCCATCACGAGTGGTGAATGTCACCTGATTCTCGCTACCAAATCGGGTCGTTATGATTTCGTGCTTTTGGAAGTTGATTGGCTCTTCCTGAAGCCTAGAACTCCACATTGTGAAGTGGAATCCTTGGAGGTAAACCAGGATCTTTCCCGGTCTGAAATAGTCCAGGTAGACCTTGGCTTCCCGAGCGTTCACTGTCGTCCACATCGCTGGGGTGTAGATGATCACGAACGCTGCCACTCCGATCAGCGGAATTCCGATCGTCATCATCGACGATTTGTCGATGAATGATAGACCAATCGACAAGGCAACGAAAAGTATCATTGCTGTCAATAGGTTGAGTATCAGCGATTCATAATCAAAGTTATTGATCACCGCTACCGCCAACGCTTTATCCGTGTTCACCCTGGCTCCCGGTTTCGGTGGGAGGGAGGTAATTTTCGGTCTCCGCAACGCGGGCGGAGCTTCTTTAATTTTCTTACTCATAATTTCATTTCTTTCTGTCTTTGATCTTCAGCCATAATTGTGGCCTCGGATCGGTTTGTCTATTATTCAGCTGTCAAACAGTATCTTTTGGACACTGGCAAGAGTCATCCGACCCTCGCAAACAGGCTTTTAAATCTGGTTCAATTGTAGCATAAAAAAAGGGCAAAGTCAAGGCAAATTGAGTATCGAAATAGGGCTATATAGCAAGTCATATTATTGGCTATTTTTGGTCATAAATATAAAGAAAACCCCTCATAGACATTGCTGTCAGTGAGGGGTTTTTTGAAGGAACTGTTCGGTGCTACCTGCACCGGCCACCACCACCGTGGTGGTATGTGGCAAACGGTAGTGGGGGACCGCCACGATATCCGCCGCCGTACGATGGGGCACAATAGCTGCCACTATAGTAGCTACCACCCCCGTATCCGACACTAATGATCGGCCTGTACGTTTGATACACGTACGGCTGCTGGTAAACAACCGTCGGCGCTGTTCGATAGTAGTATGAGGACTGCTCAACCGGAGCAGGTTCCCGATACTCCTGCACCTGTTTCTCAACAGGTTGCGCCGGCGGTGACCACGTTGAAGTGGTCTTCGTCGCACAAGTCGGCTGCCTCACTGTTACGGCCTGTGTGCTGACAAGGGTGTTGCCCTTGTACACAGGCCCGTAGTTTACGGTTATGGAGCAGTTCGTGCTGCTCACAATGTTGAAGCAGTTCGACATGGCCATGGTATTGGCCACTGAAGAGCTCATCCCACTCTGACTCTGAGCGAGGCCAGCTCTGGCGCGAGCGATTTCGCCCTCGTAATCGCTGAGCTTTTTGCTCTCAGCGTTCAAGTCGAGCTGCTCTTTATGGGCAGCGTCGTACCCTTTTGTCAACTTCCTGTATTCTGCAGCTGTCGCTGCGGCTGTTGACGGCGCGTCCACGGTGGCCTTCTGGTCGCGGTGTGTCCACCACCACCAGAGACCGATGAGGCTGAGAATCGCCACGATTAACGTGGTAATCTTAAGCCACTTCCACTTGTCGCCCGAAGCGGGCGGCGTGGTGGTGACGTTTACTGTCGTCGATCCACCTGTACCACCGGAAGCTGCAGCTGCTGCAGCGGCGGCCGCGGCTGCTGCTTTAGCGGCGCTCCCTGCGCGCGGCTTCCGAGCCTTCTTGGGTGCGGCTGGCTGCGGCGGCGGAGTGACTGGTGGCGGCGTCCCCGTTGTTGGGGGAGTTGCCGTCTTCTTCGCCTTGGCAGTTTTAGGGGCGGCAGGTGCCGTACCCGAAGTTGCTGCTGACGCTGTTGTTGCTGCAGGTGCTGTATTTACAGAACCTGGATTTGCGGGCGGTTGCCCAACCGGCGTTTTTGTCGTTGCCATATTCATATTTCTTTTTCTTTCCGTCTTTGATCCTCGGCCATAATTATGGCCTCGGATCGGTTTCTATATTCAGCTGTCAAACAGTATCTTTTGGACACTGGCAAGAGTCATCCGACCCTTGCAAACAAGCTTCAAATTTCTGGTGGTATTATATCACAAAGGAGTAATTTGTCAAGGTAAACGTATTTCGGCAATGATCGGGTGAACATGAGTCAAATAGCGTTATACCATATATGGTATAACGCCTATAAGCTATGTTGTGCGCCCCAGGATAACATATTTGCGGTGCCGGGGAGAGGACTCTTTCCCTACGGGAACGGTACAGTCTTCGTATTTCTCCTCGTCTACGACTCGTAGAAATATACTCAGACTTTTCGAGTCTTTGGACGCGAACCAGTCAACTGGTTCGCTGGTGGTATGCATATCAGTGCCGGGGAGAGGACTCCCCCGCGACTCTCGGCTGACCAGTCAGCCTCGGTCTGGGCACCGGCTCGCGGCTCGGTGCGCTCACCTCGCACGCTCCGCCGTTCTCGTCCTACCCCATGTCACAATGATGCTCCATTCGGACTGCATTTAGCAGTCCTCGTGGATCATTGTGCCGGGGAGAGGACTCGAACCTCCATGAATTGCTTCGCGTGGTCCTAAGCCACGTGCGTCTACCAATTTCGCCACCCCGGCGTAGATATAACATAGCATGTTTATGTGGGATTGACAAAATGGTATAAACAATGTTATAGTACACACGGCTAAGTTCTCTTACAATGTGATTTGAACCAAGTGCCAAAAGTAAACAACCGGGCCTTTATGCCCACGGCTGAATAAGCCAAAAAAGAAAGGATAGTTATGTTAAGTGAAAAATTCGTGCTGACGGTAAGTCGGCTAGTCATGCCGATCGGATTCGCTGTCGAAAATTTGGTCGCACGTATGCTACTCATGTGGTATGCGTTTGATAGGTTCGTCGGGGTAGATAAGGCCCCTATCATGTTCTCTCAGGGGGAAGTGATCGGAGTGGATGCTACGTTCGACGCAGATGGTGAGGTGCCTATCGGGTGCGGACAAGGAAGGTTCGGGACCGAGCATCCGGCCATCTCGGTGGCCAAAGAGCTCGGAATCCAGGACAACGCGGAGTTGTTACCGCTACTAGGATTTCTGAAAAATGGGACAGGTAGTGAGTTGCGACTGCAAGTGCTGTTCAAGTCCGTTCGTCGAAAGGTGAACGGTGACCCGAAGACATGCATTCAGGTTATGAGCATCTTCATTGATGCCATAATCATGAATGCCCGGTACAATCCGGTCGCATGTCAGAAGGAACTGTCGCTGGAAGAGGTCTTTCAAGGTCTCATCAAGCGCAAGAAGTTCACTGACAAACGAGCCTGCGCTCATCTGCAAAAGCAGATCGAACTCAGTCTTGCGAACAGTAAAGATGTGACTGAGTTAAATCACGTCCTTATGGCACTGTTCCGTCGTCGTGACAAGACTGTGACGACAGCGGATGTGCCTCTCTACAAGGAGGCTGACATCCTCGAGTGGATGGAGTTCGTCCTCACAGCCTATTACCAGCAGCAGATCGACTTTGGCAAGGCGCTGGAGGAGGTTCGAGATTTGGAACCTGTCATGGTTCCTACACTGATCGGTAAGAGCAGATTCAAGATGAAGCTCATCACCGTATCGAGTGAAAATGATCAGGTGGCAAAAGCTGCCAGATCGCTCGGTGCGGACATAGTCTTGCACAGAGAGCCAATGTCTCTACGTCGTCACATAAGTTTTGGTCCTGTCCGTGGGTTATCTAGCCAGAACCTGGCGAAAATGATCGAGTGGATGGAGGTGCCGAAAAAAATGAAAAGTCGAGTAAAGTGGGCTGATCTGGGAAGCTTCGACAAGAGTCGCGGGATCACATGGTGGCACGTGGACCGCAACGGAAATCTGCATAATGGTACCAAGTACCGTCCGCAGCCGGAATCGATGATCGCAGATTCTTCGATCGTTGATGCGATCCAGCACGCCTTCCATTTCGAGGAACTGAAGTTCTGGTGCAATCATCCGGATCGCAAGATCAGGATCTCGGCCAGAACGGAAGGGAAGAAACAGCTCGCCCTTCCTCAGCCCAACGGAAACAATGGGAACGGGAATGGACATCACGAGGTAGCCGGGATCAATGCGGTGGCAACTGCATTCGACAAAGCCTTGGAATCCAAGGCAGTCAGGGACGTTGTCAAAGACGTCAAGCCCAAGCGCAGGGTTAGTAAAGGGGACAAGGTTGTCAGCAGGGCATAGTACAAATCAAGAACAGGGGGTTCCAGACAACTGGGCCCCCTTTCCTTTTATCTCAACATCCAATAGTTGAATCTGGTATTGTCTAAATCACAAAAACCTGTTATATTTTCTCGTACGCGCCCATAGCTCAGCTGGTAGAGCAGATCCCTCTTAAGGATAAGGTCGTAGGTTCGATCCCTACTGGGCGCACAGAAATGAAAGTATTATATTAGTAGCAGGTGCATTTATGCACCTGCGTGTGGGGAGCGACTGTCGGAACAATACCGAGCCTAGTCAGGCGAGGTTGTCATTTCATCGGTCACGTGCAATAATTACTTTATGTCAATAGCAGAAATACAGGAGAAAATTAGTCCAGTTCTCAAGTCATACGGTGTTACTTATGCTGGTATTTTTGGTTCAGTTTCGCGAGGCGAGGATCTTCCAGGTAGTGATATTGATATACTGATCAAGCTCGGCAAACCAATGGGCATGTTTTCTTATATGAGCCTGATTGAGGCTATTCAGGACATATTGGGACGCAAAGTAGATATAGTTACAGAACAGAGTTTAAGTAAGTTTGTTAGACCTTATGTCATGCCTGAGTTAAAGACTATTTATGAAGGATGAGAAAGTCTACATAGAACAGATGTTGGATTCGGTAGCAAAGATCGAAGATTTTACTAGTGGTATGAACAAGGAAGGTTTTATGAATGATTCCAAAACTCAGAGTGCCGTCATTATGCAGTTGGCAGTGATCGGCGAAATAGTAAAGAAGGTCTCTCCGAAGACGAAAGAAACTAGTGACATACCATGGAAAGAGATTGCAGGTTTCAGAGATCGAGCTATTCATCATTATTTTGGTATGGACCTGAATGTGATCTGGGATACTGTAGTTTTGGATATTCCAATTCTGAAGGCAGAACTCAAAAAGATACCATAAAGCGTTGTTTCATATTTAGTGTTATAATTTGCACATGAATAAAAGTATCAAATTATTTAGACCTCGGTCTATCCGCGGTTTTACTCTGATCGAGATGCTCGTGGTTATAGCTATCATAGGCATATTGACGGGGATCATCGTCACTAACCTTTCTGGAGCAAAAGGAAAAGCCAGAGATGCAAAGAGAGTTTCGGATCTGAGTCATATTCAGTTAGCATTGCAGTTATATTTCGATAGGTGTGGTAGGTATCCAGAACCTGATGGTGGAGGAGTTGGTCAAGGGGGTAATGGTCAATGTAATAGAACAAAGTCGGGTCCAAATTCGGAATATACAATGTCTGATTTCATCCCGTCTATTCCAACACCGACGAGTGAGGCGGGGCAGACGGTTTATGGGTATGACTATGATTCAATTAAACCATATACCTACGTACTATATGCTGCCCTCGAATCTCCGAGTGCGGCTGTAAATGATGGTTTGAAGGCTGTGAGTGGTAGCCCGTCCTATTCTATCGGTACAAAAACTCTTACCTGTGGCGACAACACCACTGCCGGTTCCGTCCTCTATTGTCTCGGACCAAACTAAGAACATGGATACACTTTCACTCGTTCTATCATTCATATTCGGCACGGTTATCGGAAGTTTCTTGAACGTAGTATCTCTGCGTTTCAATACAGGAACAGGTATAGGGGGTAGATCCAAATGCATGTCATGTGGAACGACTCTCACATGGAGGGAACTCGTACCACTTTTCAGTTACACAGTGCAGCTCGGCAAGTGCAAGAAGTGCAAGAGCAAGATCTCTTGGCAGTATCCACTAGTCGAATTCGTAGGTGGAGCATTATTCGTTCTCATATTCATCACATTTCCTCCACTTTCATTACTTTCAGGGATCACGACATTCTTGTATGTGATCGCTAGTTGTCTCCTGTTGGTAATGTCTGCATATGATATAAAACACAAGATAATACCAGATCAGTTCGTGTATACATTCATCTTGATTTCACTCATCAACCTATGTGTTGGTGGCACGTCACTACTGCATGTTCCTAGTATTTCAGCTTTTGCTGCTGGACCACTGCTCGCTCTACCATTCGCACTGCTCTGGTTGGTATCGAAAGGTACATGGATGGGACTGGGTGATGCGAAATTGGTCCTCGGAATAGGATGGTTCACTGGGATCAGTCTAGGGATCAATGCTCTCATACTAGCTTTCTGGATCGCAGCAGGCGTCTCTGTTATATGGCTATTTTCTACATACAAGAAATTCAAATCAAAGACCGAGATACCTTTTGGACCATATCTCATATTGGGTATGTATTTGGTTATCGTATTCCATATTCAAGTTATCGATATTCAGCTCATAAAGGAATTATTGATCGCGTATTTATAAATCATGATATAATGATCGTATGATCCGCCTTCGAAAACATAATAAAGGCTTCACTCTCGTCGAACTTCTGGTCTGTATTGTGATCTTCGTCATCATGACCGCACTACTCGTGGTCAAATACGGCAATTTCAATCAGAATATCCTAGTCACCAACTTGGCGTATGACACTGCTCTCGCCATTCGCACTGCACAGAATTACGGATTGAGTGTGAAAGCAGCTCAGACGACAACTGATTGTAGTAATGATTCATCATCGGCGTTTCAATGCGCGTATGGTGTGGAGTTTAATGCACCTAGTGGTAATTCATTTATTTTGTTTGCGCACGTGCCAATTACTACCGAGACTGGCATGTATGTTGAAGGAACTGATTCAAAAATGACAACATATAATATGAAAAGTGGAGCCGTGATCACCAGGTATTGTTTCAATGAAAATGATTGTTCGAGTCTTGAAATAGGTAAATTGGATATCCTATTCAAACGTCCAGATCCGACGGCTCTCATATATTATGAAGGTAATCTCAAGTCATATGTGAAAATCATGATCCTGGGCACTGATGGAACGAAACGGAACATAAGCATTCGTAGCAACGGTCAAATATCTGTAGATATATAATATGAAAAAGGAATTTTCAATTTTTACAAACAAATATTCAAAAGGTTTTACTCTAGTTGAGATGATCGTATCTCTTGCCATATTTTCCATAGTGGCTGTCGTCGCACTAGGTGCACTCATGAAGATCATCGGTGCCAATAAGAAGGCACAGACTCTGCAGTCTGCTATGACGAATATCAACTTTGCTCTCGAATCTATGTCGCGTGAGATGAGAGTGGCGTCTAAGTTTGCGTGTTTTAATAGTGAAAATGCTGGTATTCAACCTAGCGATACATTCTCAGCTGGTAACTGTACCAGTGGGCTTTTGAGTGAGAGTAATGTTCCTAATCCAGTAACTATCGCATTCAAGTCTTCGCATATAGGTGACGGCAACAATGGTGTGAAATGTAACCTTATTTATGCCTACAGCCTATCATATGACATTAACAAAAAAAGATGGAATATGAAGAAGGCAACACAGGGTAATTGTAATAGTGCAATTAATTCAAATAGTTACACATCCATCATAGACGATAAGGTGATCATCACAGATTGGTATGTCAAAATGACCAATGAAAAATATCCTCGTATGCTTATCCGACTATCAGGTTATGTAGGAGATCAAGAGATCAATAAAACATTTTTCGATGTACAAACAGCCGTAGCATCTAGGCTAATGACGATCTGATATCAAAATGAAATATTTATTTAATAAAAATAGGCATAATGAATCGAGTCCATTCAGAAATGGAGGTTTTACGATCATAGAAACTCTCGTGGCTATAACTGTACTCATGATCGCCATCGCAGGACCTCTCGTCGTAGCTAGTAAGGGCTTGAATACTGCTCTATATGCTAGAGATCAGGTCATAGCTTCTAGCCTCGCTCAGGAAAGCATGGAGTTGATAAAGAATATGAAGAATAACAATCTTCAACTGCAGCAGACAGATGGTACGAGAGAGTGGTTGAATGGAAT
>Ga0194063_10000034_pt1 | contig 101816 bp, 69 predicted proteins | sample SepL3720m_MetaG_FD_155459 | JGI IMG/M metagenome (GOLD analysis project Ga0194063, IMG submission 155459) | Anoxic zone freshwater microbial communities from boreal shield lake in IISD Experimental Lakes Area, Ontario, Canada - Sep2016-L373-20m | ecosystem: Environmental > Aquatic > Freshwater... | reverse complement strand
TAGGGGTTTGACATCTGCCATCTGATATCCGACGTCAGAACAATTGCATTTGCTCTCCTTCTATGTCTTTCTGTGACTTCTTTTTGGCTTGCTCAGAGGCGACCTGCTCAGGAGTTTCTGGCTCAGAGGCAACCTGCTCAGGAGTTTCTGGCTCAGAATCGACCTGCTCAGGAGTTTCTGGCTCAGAATCGACCTGCTCAGGAGTTTCTGGCTCAGACTCAACGATCTGAAGCGGTTCCGTCCACTCAATTTTTCTGACCGGGTACAGCGTGATCTTTTTCCCTTTTGCTTTAACTCCTTTTATTCCGATAAATTCATGAATTGCAATGATTTCCGATTCCGCCCCTTTTGTTTTAAGTTTCATATCGAAGAGCATCTCCAACCTGGGATATTTCTCGAAAGTAAATAAAACCATTTTATCGCCGGGATCAACAAATTCAACTTTCTTCTCGGTAAGCTCTATGGTAAAGCGTTTGATATAAAACTGCTTTGTTTCTGCCTCCTGATACACTACACTATATACCCTGGCCGGGTCGAACTTCTCGATAAGCATCATATCCTCATCGAAATGAGTCGATAAGTCGAAGGATGAGAGCCTGTATGAGCCGCTTTGCATCATTGTAAGGATACGGTCGGCTCCGGCAAAAGCGCCCAGCAGCCGGCCTCGGCCATCGGTATTCAGGCGCTGAACAGTATCGTCGTACCAAATATTAAGAGACCCAAGGGTAGAAACTCCTTCCTGACGTATTTCGATCTTACGCACAGCATATTTCGTAAGCGTGTTCCCCAGAGAATTTCTTCCTTTTATAGCCAGGCTGGCAAAGTCAAAATCAAAACCGGTCTTTTTAAGTTTCGGTTTAGGTTTAAGCTCCACTTTTACAACCTCAGCTTCACCATTCGGATTGGCCGTGAAATAAAGCATTTTTGAACCAGGCGTGCCTTTGGTGGAATAGTACTCCTTATCTCGTGTTACCCCAAGTACACTGAACCGTTTCACCATGATCTTGCCATTTTTGCCGTCACGGTAAATCAGATTATAGACAGTTCGGCTGTCGTTCTTCTGAAAGACGTTTATATAGGTCACGTTCGGCCCAACAAACACCTTTTCAGCCACCTTGGTTACAATGAAAGTGCCATCGTCCCTGAACACAATAATTTCGTCAATATCGGAACAGTCGCACACAAATTCATCCTTTTTCAGTCCTGTACCGGCAAACCCTTCTGCCCTGTTCACGTAAAGCTTTTCATTAGCAGCTGCAACTTTCACAGCTTCAATGACTTCAAAATTTCTTATTTCGGTTTTTCGATCGCGGTTTTTTCCGTATTTTTTCCGTATCTGCCGATAATATTCGATGGCATAATCAATCAGGTGATCGAGGTGATTCTGTACCTCCTCCATCTCCAGTCTGATACCCCTCATCAGCTCATCCGCCTTATTGGCATTAAATTTAGAAATACGTTCGATGGGAATCTTTCTCAGGCGACTGATATCCTCATCGGAAACGGGCCGTATGATCTGTTTTGCAAATGGTTTAAGTCCCTTGCGGATAGCCGTGTCGATCTCCTCGCCGGTTTTGCAGCTTTTAATCCCTTCGTAGACCTCATTCTCGATAAATATTTTCTCAAGGGATGAGTTATGAAGCTGTTCGTTAAGTTCTTCCAGTTTGATATTGAGCTCCAGCTTAAGAAGATCAACAGTCTGACTGGTATTGTGCCTGAGTATCTCTGAAACCCCCATGAACCGGGGTTTTCCGTTTTGAATAACACATGCGTTGGGTGAAATTGAGACCTCACATTCGGTAAACGGATAGAGAGCATCCATGGTCGTATCGGGCGACACACCCGGCGAAAGATGTATCATCACCTCAACATTCTCTGCCGTATTATCATCTATTTTGCGAATCTTGATCTTCCCTTTATCGTTGGCTGCAAGTATAGAATCTATAATAGACCCGGTAGTGGTCCCAAAGGGTATCTCGGTGATTTTCAAAGTTTTTTTATCCTCCAGCACAATCCTCGCCCTCAGTCTGATTTTCCCTCCACGCAATCCGTCGTTATATTTTGAAACATCAGCCATTCCTCCGGTGAGGAAATCAGGATACAACTCGAAATCCTTTCCCTGAAGGATTTTTATGGAGGCATCTATCAATTCATTGAAATTGTGCGGAAGAAGCTTTGAAGCAAGGCCCACTGCGATGCCTTCCACTCCCATCGCAAGCAACAGGGGGAACTTAGCCGGAAGGGCCAGGGGCTCCTTGTTTCTTCCATCGTAGGAAGATTTCCATGTTGTTGTTTTTGGATTGAAAAGCACCTCAAGTGCAAATTTCGAAAGCCTCGCTTCGATGTATCTTGCGGCAGCGGCATTATCGCCGGTAAGAATATTTCCCCAGTTTCCCTGGCAGTCGACCAGAAGATCTTTCTGCCCGATCTGTACCAGTGCATCGCCTATTGATGCGTCCCCGTGGGGATGATATTTCATGGTATGACCGATGATGTTGGCAACCTTGTTATAGCGGCCATCATCAAGTTCCTTCATGGCATGAAGAATACGCCTCTGTACAGGTTTTAGTCCGTCGTCAATCTCAGGCACGGCACGCTCCAGGATTACATACGAGGCATAATCCAGAAACCACCCCTTGTACATATCGTTCAGGTGGATCGACTGGGATAGGGAACCCGACTCCAGTTCAGGGGATTCACCGTTGGTATTTGTTCCGTTATCTTCCGGGTCAGCAGACATCTGTGTTGATTGATTGACTGATTGATTGATTGATTCTTGACATTCCGTCATTCAGTCAATCTGTCAATCAGTCCATATGACACGCAAATATAGAATTTAGGCTGCAAACTTTAGTGCAATTGTTAGTAAATCCTTACCTTTGCACCCTCATTCAGGTCTCGTAGCTCAGTTGGATAGAGCAACAGCCTTCTAAGCTGTGGGTCGCGCGTTCGAATCGCGCCGAGATCACGAGTAAAATCAAGGCTTCCAAAAATCATGGAGGCCTTTTTTATGAATACGCCCGCAAAAACGCCTGCAAAAAAGTAGTTCCTACCTCTGTAAAATAACCTAATTCAATATCATTCCCAATACCTTGCCATTGTTGGTTTGTTGAACTAAATGAAATCGCGCTTGAAGAAAAGATAAGGGCAATCGTGTCCCTGAAAAATCGAGGATGATTTTTAGGTTATCTTTCATTTTCTCAAAACTGATTCATTATTTAAGTACGACTCAAATTCAGAATATGGAATCTCTATAACAATCGTCAAATCCATGGCCTGGATAGCATGGGGGAACCCGAAATAATCATCAATCTGTATATAAATAAAGCCATTTCTGATATAATAATTATCAAATACGCTTTCCTTTACTTCTGTAACCCTGAATGAATCTTCATACGTTTTCCGGTCTCCAAAAGCATCAACCCATTCCTCAACTTTATAATTACTTCGTGCCGTATCCAACTCCTTTTGAATGCGGATTTTTATTTTGTTTTTGAGCTGAGGTATTTTCGTGGGATCAAACTCTTTTATCAAAGCAATTTCTTTATTGCTGTTTAAATTGAACGTATGATGAATTGTCCCTGTCGATAAATAAGCGCCCAGGGTTTCCCATTCAAAATATAGGCTAAGGATACATTTTTCGGCGAAATTATAACGCAACTTTGGGGCTTTTCCTGCATCGTCAGCATATTCCTTTAATTCATTATTTAATGTATTCCCTTGTATCAGTATTAGTTTGTCTGCACCTGGAATTATAGCACAAGTCTTAAAGGATGGATTTACTTTGTATAATTTCACAGTAAGTAATTTACTGCTTTTCGGCTTGCTCCAGTTTCCGGTAATACTGTCTTCAAAATTCACACAGGTAAAAATACCGGTTATTAAACCTTCCTTGTTTTTCTCATCAAGGATTATATTTTTACCATTCCCTGAACCTGACAAAGATATGTTTGCTCCGTTTCTTTTGTAGAAATATGTTCCATTCAAAGATGTCCCGGCTGCTCCTGCATACAGTTCAAACCATACAGGCAAATTATCTGCAATATAACCTTCATAAGACTGGGATTTAAGTATATCGGAATACCCGATAACCATAAAAAAAATAAGCAGTAAGGTTTTGTTTTTCATAAAGAAGAGTGTCGGGCGTTGGTTTTTTTGACGTCATGCAAAATTAAATAGTTTTGTACCGTTTACAGGATCCTATATTATTTTAACTTTGAATTTATTTACCCCTTTTATTAATAGAAATAATTATATGCAGAAACACATGTCCATCGCTTTATGGATCAGAACAATTGGAAAACCAGGCAGACTACTCCTGTTTATAAGTTTATTTACATTTTGCAGCAACTCCTATTCAACCCCGGCTGTTGACCCCTTCTCCAATGGCAGCAATGAGCGGAATATGATTGTTGTGATCAGCGACATTCATCTTGGGGCCGACCTCGCCTATGCCGAGATCAATAAGAATCTTAAACCACTTGAGAAGCTACTCGAACAGGTCAGATTGTCACCCAATGTAAAAGAACTTGTTATTGCCGGAGATTTGCTCGACGAATGGTTTGTGCCAGCCACAACCGACACGTATAAGGGAAAGGACCAGGCTGATTTTGTCAGGAGGATTGCGATCGCTAATAAGGGAGTGATAGATGCCTTAAACCGCATCATCCTGGGTGGCAAAATTTTAGTAACCTATGTGCCCGGAAACCATGATTTAACTATATCTGCGGATAACGTGGCCCTTATCCTGCCGGGAATACATCAGTCCCGCGATAAGGAGTTGGGGTTAGGCACTTATTCCCCGGCAGACCATCCTGAAGTTGCTATTGAGCACGGACATCGCTATAATTTCTTCTGTGCACCTGACCCTATTTCAAACCAGGATGTCGCACCCGGGACCATCATGCCTCCAGGATACTTTTTTACAAGAATAGCTACCCTTCATGTGGTGCAGAAGTGCAATACAGCCGGGGATTCAGTACCTGCTGTCACTCAGAATAATCCGGGGGATAAAAGCCAGGCCCTGTTATTTGGTTATTGGAAACTCTGGAAAGCAACCTTGAACATGTTTAAGATTAAAAACAGGTTTGATGAAAAAATAATTGTTACCAAAGTGAATGGATTCGCCGGGACATATTCGGTTAAAGATCTGCTGCCGTACCAATTATCAGCCGGAGGCAAAATAGACGTGAAGCTTTACAAGGGAATTCAGGATTCCTGGGACCAACGACAAACACTAAACCATGTGGCGGTTAAAATTTCTGTGGGAGAGGCGATGAAATATGTAGCAGATGCCGTTGAAACTGACAAGCAGTCGGTGGTGCAATACTTTATGAACCCGAATTCCAATAAGAGAATCGTTGTTTTCGGACATACCCATGTTGCAAAAATAAATTCGTCGAAAAACTATAACGGTCAAAAATCAATCTATGCGAATTCCGGCACATGGATTGATCACAATCCAAAGCTGACCACTATGAATTTTGTTGTCATAACACCACAGAATGCTGATACATCTTCTCAAACCTGGGTGAAGCTGTACAATTTCGAAGGTGAAGTTGTAACTAAAATGGCTGAAGACTCCTTTTAATTATAACAGACAAGTTTTCTATCTTTGCATTTGCAAAAAACGGGTTTTTATGGTTTCAACAGTGAAATATACTCTCCCTGCAAGGTTCTATCATACCCTTGGCAAACACAGCGAGCGTATCGCCCTGACTATGATTGGAGGCGAAAGTCTTAAATACGGAGAGTTACACCTCCGCATCATGGCATTAATTGCTTTTCTTGAAAAACTGGGAGTTAAACCTGGAAATACAGTCGCCATCCTCAGCGCCGGCATGCCCAATTGGGGAGTAACCTATTATGCAATCACATTCATGGGAGCAATAGCTGTTCCCATACTTCCTGATTTCCATCAGGATGAGGTCAGAAATATTTTGGAACATTCCGAGGCAAAAGCAATCATTTTCTCCGAAGGACAACAGTCAAAGGTTACTTCAGTACCTGCAGGGCTCTGTCCGATAAGGATTAAAATTGAAGACTTTACAGTGAAAGGCAGCCAGGCCGGTGATCCTGTTTTTGAACTGTCGGCCAGACCTGTATCTGAATATGATGTGAAGGAGGATGACCTTGCTTCGATTATATACACTTCAGGAACAACCGGAAAATCGAAAGGGGTTATGCTTACTCACCGTAACATTTGTTTTAATGCTGAGAAAAGCGGATGTGTTCAGGAGATCCTTGAAACCGACCGTTTCCTTTCGGTATTACCTCTTTCTCATACCTATGAAAATACAATCGGACTGGTTTTGCCTATGTCAAAAGGAGCAGGCATCTGGTATCTGGGAAAAGTCCCGACACCCTCCGTTCTTCTTCCGGCACTTCAGCTAGTGAAGCCTACCATCATGCTCACCGTGCCTATCATCATTGAGAAAATTTTCAGGAACCGGATTGAACCTGCCTTTAAAAAGAATATTTTTCTGCATACCGCGATTCGTATTCCGCTTACCAGAAAAATTCTGAATGTAGCGGCAGGAAAAAAATTAATGCAGACTTTCGGAGGTGAATTGCGCTTCTTTGGTATTGGCGGAGCCAAACTCAACCATACAGTCGAGAAATTCCTGATCGAAGCAAAGTTTCCCTATGCAATTGGTTATGGCCTTACCGAAACAGCTCCCCTGCTTGCCGGCTTTAACCCTCATAATGCAAGGCTTCAATCAACCGGACCTTCAATTGAGGACATTGAACTCATCATTCAGAATCCTGATAAAAAAACAGGAGAAGGTGAGATCTGGGCCAGAGGTCCTAATGTGATGAAAGGATATTTTAAAGAACCCGGGCTCACAGCCGATGTAATCACTCCCGATGGCTGGTTTAAAACCGGCGACCTGGGGATTTTCGACAAAGATGGCTACCTCTATATTAAAGGGAGGCTTAAAAACACCATTATTGGAAAAGGTGGCGAAAACATTCACCCTGAAGATATTGAGTCTATTATCAACAACTTTAGTCATGTTGTCGATTCATTGGTTATTCTTCAACAGGAGCGGCTTGTTGCCCTGGTACATTTCAACAGGGAAGAAATTGAAGAACGTTATTCCCAGCTCAAATACGATATTTCAAATTATGTTGAGCATAAAATAGATGAGCTCCAGGCCGAACTGCTGCATTACGTCAATGCAAGAGTGAATAAATTCTCTCAGGTTCAGCGAATCGTCATTCAGGAATACCCTTTTGAGAAAACTCCCACCCAAAAGATCAAGCGCTATCTGTATATATAGGGTTTATATGTACGTACAAGCCTGATCGTCGTGAAAAAACCCAGCTTTCTTACTACTCTGTTCTCCCTCTGGCGTGGCAAAGTCTTGTTTTCAGGATTTTTAATCTTGCTGATCCTTGTTTTACCCCGCTGTGTCAAGACTACGGTTACGGTAACTCCCATGGAACTGCCCGGCATATGGGTCCAGACAAACGGTCCGGGGAACGGTCTTATTGGCTGCGCTGCAGCGATAGGCGAAATAATCCTTGCAGGAGTTGATGGCCGGGGCATGTATTCCTCTGTGAACAATGGTTCATCCTGGCTTTGCGATACAACCGCGATCCCAAATACCAGCACTCCTCTGGCCATTGTTGCAACTAATGATACTACCGTTTATTCCCTCAGCGACAAATTATACCGTTCCTATAGTAAAGGCCTGAAGTGGAAGTCCGTTAGCAACAGTTTACCGTCAACCGTTTCATTGGCAGCCAGCGGGTCACTGATCGTTACTGGTACACTGGGTGCAGAGGGTGTTTCCATTTCAAGGGATGGCGGATCAAATTGGTCCTCATTCAAACCATCCACCGGCTCATACCGGAATTCAGTGACTATAGTCGGCGAGGATATTTTCAACGGAACATCTGGTGCCGGCATTTTTTACACCCACGACTTTGGTCAGCATTGGACCGCGGTGAACTCCGGTTTAGGAAGCCTCGAAATCAACTGCCTGATTACTAACGGGACATCGGTCTGGGCCGGGACTTCAAAAGGACTCTACGTCTCTCCCGACAAAGGCCAGCATTGGAGCCTTCTCAATAATGGTCTGCCATCTGATCTTAAGGTGGAATGTCTCGCTGTAAATGGTTCCTCAATGCTGACCGGCAGCCGGAATGGCATCTGGCGTTCTCCTGATAACGGCATAAGCTGGGCCTCTGCAAAAGGAAACCTGCCTGTCACCGGCATCCGCTCTCTGGCCTTCTCCGTCTCAACTTTTATTGCAGGAACCAGCTCTGGTCTTTATGTCTCTTCGAACCTGGGTCAAACCTGGTCACTCAGGGGGCTGCCTGTTTCAAATGTATCATCTATGTGCAATGTCCTGACTACCGTTTTTGCTGCTGCCGACCTGAGCTTCCCTGGAGTGTACTCCACTACTGATCATGGGGCCAACTGGACATTGTACAATGCACAACTACATCTTAAAACAATAAATTGCCTTTCATACTCAGCAGGGATACTCGTTGCAGGGACCGACAGCGGAGTGTTTATCAAACAAGACCAGGGAGAAACCTGGGACAGACGTTCAGATGGCCTCACCGCAACTGATATCCGTTCGCTGGGAATGCGTGGTTCAAATTGGTTCGCCGGGACTTTTAACGGCGGATTATTCGGATCTGATGATGCCGGACTTTCGTGGCATAAACTGAACACCGGTTTACCCGACAACCTTTATGTTTACTCAATCTTATGCCATGGCTCATCGATTTTTGCAGGAACTTTTAACGGGGGATTACTGATCTCCCGCGATTTCGGAGTAACCTGGAATATCAACCCCCAACTGCCCGGGAATACTGTGATCTCTTCCTTCGCTGCCAGCGGGAATACGATCTACGCGGGAACTTTCATCGGAGTTTATAAATCGGACAACAACGGGCAAACATGGGCTGCAACTACCCTTGTGAACCAGGAGGTATACAGTATGCTCATCATCGGCAATTACGTGTTCGCGGCCGTGAAAACCTGGGGTATGTTCGGAACTACCATTAACGGCACAAGATGGTCAACATTCGGTAACGGGCTCCCCTACCAGACAGCAATTACAAGCCTTGCCACCGACGGAACCCTGATCTTCGGAGGCACAACTGAACTGGGTGTCTGGACCCACCTCCTGAAATAATTATTTTATGGCCCGATCTGTGATATTGCTGCTGGCAATGACTTTACTTCCTTTACTCTCCACGGCACAGTCGAGAATCAAAGGTGTAATCCAGGGTAAGATCATCGAAACCCAAACCAAAATTCCTGTAGAATATGCCAATGTAGCCCTCATCGACACACTTGATGGCAAAATCGTAAGCGGAGCAGTTTCTGACAGTACAGGATACTTCCGGCTTAAAGATATTCCTGCCGGAATATATTTCCTTGATTATAGTTTTATTGGCTATGAGAAGCAACGATCAAAGCCGATAGGCATAGACCGGAAAAACAACCTTGTAGATGCTGGCGAACTTGGGCTGAAGCCATCCGCAGTGAACATGAAAGAAGTTACTGTTACTGCCGATAAAAATATGATCGTAAGCAGGATAGACCGGAAAATATTCAATGTGCAGCAGGATATCATGGCTCAAACCGGCACTGTGACCGATATCCTGCAGAATATTCCTGCAATTACGGTCGATATGGACGGGAATATTAGCCTGAGGGGTTCAGGGAACGTAACTATCCTTGTCAATGGAAGACCATCAACCATGGCAGGCACTGCAAGCCTTGACCAGATGCCTGCTTCCCTCATCGAACGAATTGAGGTGATAACCAACCCTTCAGCAAAATACCGCCCCGACGGAACCGCCGGGATTATTAATATTGTGCTGAAAAAAAACCGAAAAGCAGGATTCAACGGTATACTGGGGGCAAATGTCGGGAATAACGACCGCTATACTACCAATCTGCAGCTCAACATGAATACCGGCAAAGTGAACTTATTCGGAAGTTATGGCTTCAGAAAAGATTACCGCTGGAGAAGAAGTGACCTGAATTCCCAGACTATCGATACATCAACGATGCAGTCGACCTACCTGAATCAGTATTCCACGGGATTTTCAAGACCCGTTTCAAACCTGGCAACTCTTGGTATTGACTGGAGTATCAGCGATAATGATGTGACAGGAATTTCCGGAACTCTCAATTACAGGGGGTTCGACAGGACATCTACCTCGTACAACCTGTATAAGAATGATTCACTTCAGCCTACCGAGTATTTTATCCGTGATCAGAATGGACCTGATTACGAGACAAGTATAGGCGCCAATGCCTATTACGAGCATACGTTCAACAGGGAAACCGAACATAAACTCAGGGCCGATTTCGTGTTTCAGTATGATGACGAGCACGAAAACTACACCTATACCTCCGCATTCAGCATTCCGCCATACCCCGATGCCCGGGATTATAACTATAACCACATCCTGCAAAAGAAACTTAACCTGGCCCTTACTTACTCAAGGCCGTTATGGAAGAATGCCTCGCTCGAAGCCGGCTATGATGGTAATATGGAGATCTCTGACCAGGATTTTCTGGTGCAGTATTATGACAATAATGTGGGTGGGTGGATTACCGATTCCACTCTGACGAATCATTTTAAAGGAAATCAAACCGTGCATGCCGTCTTCGGAACACTGTCGTACACCATAAAAAAATTCTCTTTCATGCTCGGTCTGAGGCCTGAAATGGCTTTGCTGAACCTGAATTTTATGACCGAAGACACCTCTGTCATTCAAACTTATTTCGCTGTTTATCCCACGCTTCATCTTGCTCTGGAGTCAGGGAATAACGAATGGCAACTAAATTACAGCCGTAGGGTGAACAGGCCAAGCCCTGAAGACATGAACCCTGTTCCTGAATACCGCGATCCGAGGAATTTTTTTGTCGGGAACCCCAAGTTGAAGCCCGAGGATATACAATCGTTCGAGTTCGGATATTCTGTCAAATCTGGAAAGGTCAACCTGATTCCTACGCTTTTCTACCGTTACCGCCTGAATGGTTTTACTACGGTCACCTATAGCCTGAACGATTCGGTACTTATTACCACCATGGAAAACCTGTCGCATGACCAGAGCGCCGGTATTGATTTTAGCGGGAATGCCCAGATCGCGAAAATCCTGAACATTAACTTCAGTGCCTCGGGTTACTATAACGAGATCGATGCGTCCAACCTGGGATTTAGTAAAAACAAAGCAGCCCTTTCCTGGAATGCCAAGTTGAATGCATCCCTGAGCATTACCAAAACAACGATTCTGCAGATTAACGGCCAATACCGGTCTTCGGTGCTCACTCCTCAGGGTATGCGTTACCCGACCTGGGGCGTCAATGCAGGATTCCGGCAGGATTTTTTTAAGAAAAAACTATCCCTCATCATTACAGTATCTGACCTGTTTAACTCCAGCTCTTCAAAAAGCACTATCAATACGCCAGTCCTTGTCCAGGAATCGCTGCGTCGTCGCGATGGCCCTGTCATTTACGGCGGGTTGGTATTCAACTTCAGCTCCAACAGCAAGAAAGAAAAGGAAGTTAAATTCGAGTTCGACAACTCAATGGAAAAATAAACAGACTTATACAAGCATAAATAGCAATAAGTTATCAACACTTAAGGAGAATCTGCCTAAAAAAAACCTAATTTTAGTTCTTTATAAATTCAGGTCATGAAAAGGATCATTTTCTATTGGTTCTTTATTATTTTCGTTTTTGTCGGCTTCAGCGCCCGGTCTCAGAGCTTTGACAGCCTGCAGAACATACGTATTATTGTCACTTTCAGCTCTGCACCTGCTAATTACAGCGTGAGCAAAGCCCCTTTGCGTTTCAACAAACTTTTTGCTTTCAGCATGGAGGAAGATGATGGGGAAAAAGACATTTACACTCATGCATTGCCCCTGTTGAACGGAGGTGTGATCAGTGGCGTTACATACCCTGGATTAATGTACACCGATGGCTGCGGAAACGATCAGAGATTTAAAATGAGCGCTGCTATTTTTTCTTTTGCAGCGATTGGCTCAGACCTGGTCGATGTGCATGACCCTGCCAGCGGATATGCAACGCTCAACGTGACATGGCCTCAGCTGATTGCTCTGTACCAGCAAAATTGGGGTGTACAAAGTCATGGACTTACAGCCGGAGGAGGAGGAACACCTTCTTATGAGATTGCAAGAAATGGCAGTTATATCAAACTGAAAATGCTTTCGGCAACAAACGGAGGACCCGATGAAAAAATATTTGTTAACCCTAACGGGGGAGATGTCTATTCTCCCTTTGCCTGGGCCCAGGGATACACCGTCTGTTACAGGGAAGGATACTCTTTTGGGGATCCGGCCTTTAACGTATCTGCTCCATTTCCTCATCAGAACATCGGAATGCACCGGACTAACTGTTATGAGGCTGTCAATTTAAGCGCACTGGTTAATACCATCGCAAACTCCAGTGTGGGAGGTGCCCATTACTGGGGCGTGGCTTTTACTCATTCTGTTACGACCAGCAACTACGGTTACTCCTTCACTACTTTTCAGAATTACATGAACAGCATTGCCAATACTTACGGCAAAAGTGGCCTTGATAATATATACATGGCCACCGAAGAAGAAGTGATCGATTATCTGATGGTACGCGACAGCATCAATGTGAATTCGCAATTGGTTGACAATGTTCTTACCATCTCCTTCGCAGGCAATCTGAACAATACATACCGTTTTTACAATTCCACCCTGCTGATTTCTGCCAGTGAAAACATTACTTCGGTGGTCACACAGGGAGTTGCGGCAAGCTCTTACAAAGGTACCGGAACGCAAAACGGAATGGTCAATATAAGCTGGAACGGTCATCATATTGTACCTCCGGAAGTCAATGCTGAAACCTGGGTTAGTAAAACTGAGACTTCACACAGCCAGGAAGATGCCAATGTGGCTATTGATTATATCCTTATGGTACCTCCCGGGCCTGTTCAGAAAGCGTTCAGGCTGAGGCTGTGCATGGTGCCGGGAATTACTCTTCCCTCCGATTTCTGTACCTACCGCAACGCACCAATCTCCACCTTGCCCGGTATTGATGGTTGCCCGGGGCATGCTCTGGTTGTACCTGTTGAAGTCGACAGCTTTCTGAATATCAGATCCTGCTACCAGAGAATTGAATATGACCCTGCTGTTATGACATTTGTTTCCGGATCAGCAGGCAAACCATCTATCCTTAACGGGATGCAAATCAACGATGAACCGGCTGGCGGATCTTCCACATTAAGAAAAATTCTGATATCCTGGTCTGGTTTAACTGCTAAATCCCTTTCGGTTCATGACACCCTGGCCCTGCTCACATTTAATTATATCTCGGGAAACACTTCAGTAGCCTTCAACACTTTATCAAATGGGGGGAATGACTGCAGGTATGTCGACGACGGGGGCCATCCGATGTATAAATATCCTGTTGACACATATTTTGTAAACGGCCAGGTCACCAATGCAAGACTTCCGTCACCGGGCGCAATAAGCGGGCCATCCTCTTTATGCCTGGGTACAGAAAATAACATGTACATCGTTCCTCCGGTAACCGGTGCGACCTCATATGCATGGACTTTCCCAAGCGGGTTTATGATCACTCAGGGTTATAATAATGATACAATTATAGTAACAGCCGGCCCTAATGCTGTTTCAGGTAACATATCGGTACGCGCAGTAAATGTTTGTAACGACAACCCCCTGTCACCACTCTTCCCTATCACTATGAAATCAAGGCCCCTGCCGGTAATCAGCGGGGCAGTTACATGCTGCGCCAATGCCCCGGTCCTGGTTTATAGCACCGATGCAGGTATGACAGATTACGCCTGGACCGTTTCATCAGGAGGAAGCATCACCTCCGGGCAAGGGAGTAATGTTGTCACGGTAAGCTGGACTATACCCGGCCCTCAAACGGTAAGCATAGTCTACCGGGGAACTAACGGCTGCCTTTCACCCATTCCAACTGTGAAGAATGTCACCGTTTACCCTTTACCGCTACCCACCATAACAGGTACCGATACTGTTTGCCGCACCGTGTTAAACACTTTCACAGCACAGCCGGGAATGTTGTCGTACCAGTGGCAGGTATCGGCTTCAGGAAGTATCGTTTCAGGCGCTTCCACATCGACTGCTAACGTGAGATGGAATAATACAGGCCCTCAGTGGATCAGCCTTAATTACTCTAATTCCTTCGGATGTCAGGCTCCTTCACCTGTAGTGAAAAATATTTTTGTACGTCCTTTGGCTCAACCTGTTATTGCAGGACCCGACAGTCTTTGTGAAGGTGAGACGGGAATCGTATACACTACTCAGGCCGGCATGTCGGGATATGCATGGTCGCTCCCCTCGGGCGGCATTATTACATCAGGGGCAGGAACATCGTCAGTCACCGTGCAATGGAACAGTTCCGGAGTTCATCAGCTTATGCTTAACTACATTATTCCTGGCGGATGTCCTGCCACGAATCCATATATACTTCCGGTCAATGTGCATGCCAAACCCCAGCCGAACATCTTTGGACCAGATAGCCTTTGTAAGGGTTCCACAGGAGCCCTCTTTTACACTGAGAGTGGAATGAATAATTACCAGTGGACGATCTCTTCCGGAGGTGTTATTAACTCAGGCGCCGGTACCGACTCTATTACAACAAGCTGGATGGCGCCGGGCATTCAGTCTGTTACTCTTACATATATAAACCCTTTCGGGTGCAGTGCGGCAAGCCCAGCCAGCTATAACATCCAGGTAAATCCCTTGCCAGTACCATCAATAGCCGGCCCTTCAACCGCTTGCAACGGCTCTTCAGGCAACATCTACACAACTCAGGCCAGGAAAACAAATTACATCTGGACGGTCAGTAACGGTGGCATCATTATTTCAGGCCAGGGAGATGACTCTGTTCACGTAAGCTGGAACTCAGCCGGTCTTCAGCAAATTACAGTAAATTATAATGATTCTAATTCATGTACATCCCCTACCCCGGCTGCCTTTCCCGTTCTTGTGTTCCCCCTGCCTTCTCCTTCTGTCACCGGCCCCTCTGATCCCTGTGCAGGCACAACCGCCGTTTACAATACACAGACAGCAATGAGTAGTTACCAGTGGATCGTTTCTGCAGGAGGTACCATCGTTTCCGGACAGGGTAGTGCGACAATAAATGTACTGTGGAACCTGGCCGGATCGGGAGTAGTCACTGTAAATTATGCAAATTTATCCGGCTGTTTTGCCATCAATCCCTATCTTTACAATGTTAGCATTCGGCCTTCTCCTTCTCCAACTATTAATGGTAGCGTTAGTCTTTGCTTAAACTCTACATCAACCTATTTGACAGAATCTGGCATGAACAACTATTTATGGACCGTATCGCCGGGTGGTACAATTATTTCAGGCAGCGGCTCCCCTTCTGTTCAGGTCAACTGGCACTCCAGCGGAAATCAATCGATATCACTCTCATATACGAATTCCCAGGGCTGTCAGGCGATACAACCAACACAGAAACCCGTTAGGGTTCATCCTCTTCCTGTTCCTGTCATCACTGGCCCTCCCGTTGTTTGCTGTTTTTCAACAAACCAGATTTATTCCACCCAGAAAGGAAAGTCGGGGTATGCCTGGACGATCAGCAGCGGAGGTGTAATCAGCTCCGGTCAGGGTACAGACTCCTTGAGAGTTAACTGGGTCGCAACAGGATTACAGCATCTCACAGTTACTTATTCGGATTCAAACGGGTGTATTCCTGCTCAGCCCTGTTCGTTTAATGTTACTGTAAACGTGCTCCCCATTCCAACTATCACCGGGCCGGCGGCTGTATGCACGGGAGTTACCGGAAATACTTATGCTACACAGGCAGGTATGAGCAATTATCTGTGGGGCATATCCTCTGGCGGGACCATACTCTCAGGACTGGGTACTGAATCAATCCAGGTAAGATGGGATTTAGCCGGAACGAGATCGGTCTCTGTAAACTATTCCAATTCCTTTGGTTGCTTTGCTTTAAATCCGTTCGTAAAATCGGTCACAGTCTACCCTTTACCGATCCCTACTATTACCGGTGAAGATAGTCTTTGCATGAATACTACCGGAACGTACACTACCGAAAGCGGCATGAGCAATTACGTCTGGGTTATTTCTCCCGGCGGAAGCTCTGTGACCGGACTTGGAACAAATACTATTCATGTTACCTGGACCACTTCAGGACCACGCACGGTGTCTGTCAATTACCTCAATAGCAATAACTGCACAGCCTCCTCCCCGGTGGTTTTCAATGTTGATGTGTTTCCTCTTCCATTGCCGGCTATCGCGGGGAACGCCTCCGTTTGCGCTAATTCCGAGGCAGTTTATACTACTGAGAGCGGTATGAGTAGCTACTTATGGAATACTTCTACCCAAGGCACAATCACTTCAGGACAGGGCACCGACTCAGTCACTGTAAGCTGGGCTAACCAGGGCAGCGCAACGGTCTCCCTCACCTACACCTCGCCCAATGGATGTAATCCTATATCCCCATCAATAAAAACGGTGACTATCAACCCCCGGCCTGTACCCGGTATTTCCGGCGACAATTCCGTTTGCCTTAATGCAGGGCCAGGAGCCTATTCTACAGATGCGGGCCAGCTTAATTATACATGGAACATCTCTGCGGGGGATACAATTCTTGGCGGCCAGGGCACTTCGTCGGTTACAGTGCAGTGGGCCACTGCAGGAAGCCGGTGGATCTCCATATCCTATGACTCTCCTGCAGGCTGCCAGGCAGAGGCATCAGACACACTGAATGTCACCGTAACCCCATCACCCTCAAATGCATCAGGCATTTCCGGGCCCCCTGAGCTGTGTACCCCTGCAACATGGCAGGAATATTCAGTCGATCCAATTTCAAACGCCACCGGATACTTCTGGACGATACCTCCCGGCTCAGTCTTCCAGGGCAGTTCCAACAGCAATGTCATTCATATTACTTATCTTCCAAATGCACAGTCAGGAAATATTACAGTGTATGGAACCAATGCCTGCGGAAACGGAACACCTTCGACCCTTGTTGTTGCTGTGAATCCTACCCCTCCACAACCCGCGATTTCTCTTGGCCAGGATAATATCCTCACATCCAGTTCCATGTATGGAAACCAGTGGCATTTAAACAATCAGCCCTTGTCAGGTGACACTCTGAATCATCTGCACGCTGCTGTTCCCGGCGATTATTATACTATAGTTACCCTTTATAATTGCAGCTCCGACACATCCAACATGATACATGTAAATGCCGTGGGTATCAAGGAAAATGCGGGATTCAGTGTAAGTGTGCATCCAAATCCCACCAGCGGCAAGCTTATCATGGATTTTATATGCCCTGGCGAACAAATCTTTAATTTAACATTAATCAATGAACTCGGGGCACTACTGATCCAATCCGAGAAAGTAATCCCTCAGGGAGAATCCAGCTGGGTTATTAATATCAGTGACATTTCTCCAGGCCCTGTAATCTTTGTCATACAGTCTTCCGAAGGAATCATCAGAAAAAAAATAATTAAAAACTAACAAACATTATGGCACACCACGATTTATCAGACACACACAGCTTAACTCACGAGGAACTAAAGTTCAGGGAACATACCGAGAGAGCCGCTCAATTTATCAGAATTGACCTGTTCCGTTCGGCCCGGGAAGAATTCAAGGCTGCAATGGAATATGAGCCAGGCGATGAACAATGCCTTCTGGGTATTAATGAGATGAATGCAAACATCCAAAGGGATAAAAAGATTGTACTGGTTGTTGTCCCTGTGTTACTGGCAATTATCGCTGCAGTAGCGCTGTATGCCTGATGATTAAGCCTTGGTCAAATCAGCGATCAGGCCTAGCAATACGTCTTTCATCACGGGTTTGGAGAGATACTCTGAAAATCCTAATGAAATTAGCCTGTCCCTGTCACCTATGGAGGCATATCCTGTAAGTGCAACAATCGGTATGTTTTGATAACCGCTCAGCTTACGTATCTCCAGCATCGCCTGTATCCCATCGGTCCCGGGTCCTAGATTGATATCCATCAAAATCAGATCAAACTGCTTCTCTCGGGCCCTTTCTATAGCCGATAAACCGTCCAGGGCAGAATATGCTCTACAGCTGTTCTGTATATACAAGGTCAGAAGCTGGAGGTTTACAAGATTATCCTCCACAACAAGAACTGAAGGATTATCTTTTATAGAGACCGGGGCAACCGGTTTAACATCCTCTTTTTCATCCAATAGTCCTGGCTGATGATGAAACGAAACCCCGCTTGAAGGCAGTATAACCATAAACTCGGAACCCTCCCCGATCTTGCTCTTCAGCCTGAGCTTGCCACCCAGAAGTGAGGCGATCTTTTTACTTATCGTCAGACCAAGGCCTGACCCCTCAAATTTTCGTCCATACCCCTCACTCACCTGACGGAAAGTCTCGAAAATGACATCAAAATTCTTTTCAGCTATTCCAATTCCGGTATCCTTTACTGAGATCATTATACTCGCTGTTTCTCCTTCGGTAATCTCCCTGGCCTCGATGGTGATACTGCCTTCTTTGGTATACTTCACAGCATTGTCTATCAAACATCCGAGCATATGTTCAAGGAGATGATCGTCTCCGTTTATTTGCATAAAAGCAGGTACATTCAGAATTAACCTCAGGTTTTTTAAATGGATCAGGGATTCATAATTTGACAAAACTTTCAGAACACTTTTTTTAATACTCAGGGGCACGAATTTCCTGCTCACCTTATCCGACTCGAGATACGAAAGGTCCATGATTGCATCGAGCGTGTCCATGAGCCGGCGGCCCGAAATAAGTATATTCTCGGCTTTTGCCTTTGCATCAGGATCGATCAGATCGTTTGTGAGTATCTCGGCAAATCCCAGTATCCCGTTCATTGGGGTTCGCAGTTCGTGGTTCATATTCGCGAGGAGTGAAGAAGTAAGCTTGGAGGAAACCTCCGCCTTTTGCTTCTGTATGACCAGCTCCTGCTGCATTTTCATTCGTTGTATCGACAGGGCAATCTGTTCCGACACAAAAATCAGCATATCCACTTCATGAGACCCAAACCGTATCCTGGGATTGTAGCTCTGAACTACCAAGGCGCCAATAACGTCTTTATCGACCTTCAGCGGAACTCCCAGCCAGTCAATCGCCTTCATATTGCTCACTTCGATGATTCCCCGCTCGAAAAAATATTGAACATCTTCCGGTTTAGCCAAAAGATGCTTGCCGGTGCGCAGAACAAAGTCGGTTAGCGTATTCCCCTTTTTCCTGGGTGCAGGGGGCAGATCATGCTCATCCACAAAATAAGGAAAATTAATGATCTCACTGTCGGGCTCAGCAAGGGCAATAAATAAATTACGGGCATCGATCAGATCGCCGATCACGATATGAATAGATGCAAAGAGATCATTCAAATCCCTGGCCGAATGAGCAAGCTCTGATATTCTGTAAACTGCCCCTTTTACCCTCTCCGATTGAATAATATCCGAAATATCCTTGTTGATGGTTATGATGCCGAGAACATTCCCGTGCTCATCCTTTAGATGAGATGCAGAGGAGCTTACATAGGCCATGCTTCCATCCTTGCGCCTATGAACCAGTTCGCCTTTCCAGTAACCTTTTATGCTTAACTCCTCAAAAATCCCGGCCCGGCCTGACCCGGGAAAATCAAGCCGGAGCGAGCCTCCCGCAAATTTTCCTATAATCTCGTCTGCCTTCCATCCATAAATCCGTTCAGCTCCCTTATTCCAGCTCTGAATGATCATATCCCCGTTGAAGGTGATCACAGCATCGCTGATCTCCTCGATCACCGCATTCATCTGCCTGATCTGCTCTTCATCGGTTTGCGATTTTTGCTGAAACCTGAAACGTGACCTGAAATACTCCAGCTGCTGGCTTTTCCAGAGCAGGGCGTAAGAGATGATTAAAACTACAACAAAACCGGCAATATATAGAATAAGGTTCAGCTCTTCTTTTTGAAGAGGAGTAGTGAGTGTACTTTTAAATACCTCGCGTATGATCCACCACATGGTCACTCCCGAAAACAATCCTGCAATCAGCAGAAAAACAACCATAAACTGCTTCAAATGCATCCTGGAATTATTTTCCGGAAGGCGTTTAATTGTCATAACGGGAATTTAATTATCATTCAAAACTACGAAATTTTCTTGCTATTTTACTGCTATGGTTTTAATCTTTTTCTATATTTGTATAATTACAATAGCAAACAGCACAGGCAAATGAAGACAGGCAAAGCGCAGAAGCTGAAACTGATAAAAAACGACCCCTGGTTTGAACCGGTTGAACACGAGGTTAATGAAAGATATAGCAGATTTCAGGATATACTTCACGATATCAAGACCGATTGGAAGTCACTCTCGAAATTTGCTGATGCCTACCAATGGCTAGGTCTGCATCACGACCGTAAACAGAAGGGATGGATTTACCGGGAATGGGCACCGCATGCCCAGGATCTTTATCTGTTCGGCGACTTCAATAACTGGCAGCGTTATTCTCACAGGATGAACCGCGACAAATACGGTTTATGGGAAATTTTTCTTCCGGATAAGGAATATGGCGAACGATTCGTTCACCAGGGAAAGATTAAAGTGATGGTCCATTCGGAACTGGGCTGGAACGAACGGCTCCCGGCTTATATCACACGAGTCGTTCAGGATCATACCACCAAGGACTTCTCTGGTCAGATATGGAATCCGCCCAGGCCCTTCGATTGGGAAAACGACAATTTCGGGCTGAACAGTCTGAACGAGTTATTTATTTATGAATGTCATCCGGGCATGGCCCAGGAACGTGAAGGGATAGGCAGTTTTTCGGAGTTTGCCGATGACCTTATCCCGTATATTAAGAATGCAGGATATAATGTGATACAGCTGATGGCTGTTGCCGAACATCCTTATTACGGCTCCTTCGGATATCATGTTACCAATTACTTTGCTGTGTCGAGCAGGCTCGGCACTCCTGAAGAACTGAAATATCTGATTAAAAAAGCTCATGAACAGGGTATTGCTGTGATCATGGACCTGGTTCATTCACACGCGGCGAAAAACACCAATGAAGGCCTGAACATGTTCGACGGTTCAGATCACCAGTATTTCCATGCCGGCCCAAGGGGAGACCATCCTTACTGGGATTCCAAATGCTTCGACTATGGAAAAAGGGAAGTCCAGCAATTCCTGCTTTCAAACGTAAAATACTGGTTAAAGGAATTCCATTTCGACGGTTTCCGATTCGACGGTGTAACTTCGATGATGTATTTTGACCATGGGTACAGGGAAATATGGGATCGTGACGGCTATTTCAAAGACGGGGTAGAATGGGATGCTATCACCTACCTTCAACTCGCCAACACGCTTACTCACCTGGTAAAGCCATCCGCCCTTACCATTGCTGAAGACGTTACTGGTATGCCAGGGCTATGCAGACCGATCAAAGAAGGCGGCATCGGTTTCGATTTCAGGCTTGGAATGGCTCTGCCCGATTACTGGATCAAGCTGCTGAAAGAAAAAACAGATGAAGAATGGGACATCCACGAGATGTGGACTGTTATGAACGACCGCCTGTACGATGTAAAAACGGTGGCATACTGTGAATCGCATGACCAGGCCCTGGTTGGGGATCAGACGATCGCTTTCCGACTGATGCAAAGTGAGATCTATTTCAAGATGAGCCGGGAAGAAGAGAGTCATATCATTGACCGCGGCATCGCCCTGCATAAGATGATCCGCCTCTTTACTCTTTCACTCGGGGGACAGGCCTACCTGAATTTCATGGGCAATGAGTTCGGTCACCCCGACTGGATCGACTTTCCGCGTGAAGGCAATAACTGGAGCCATCAGTACGCCCGAAGGCAATGGTCTCTGGCACTAAACCAAAATCTCAAATACCGCTTCCTTGGTGAGTTCGACAAACAGATGTTGAATCTGGCTAAGACCTACAAGCTTCTGGAATCGAATTTCGGGCGGCAGATCTGGATGGACCACCAGAATAAAACAATCATTTTTGAGAAGTCGGGTTTGCTTTTCGTCTTTAACTTTCATCCTTCCTACTCCATCCCCGATTATGCCTTCAGTGTGCCTGAACCAGGCGATTACAAGCTGATCCTGAACTCCGACTCGCGTCAGTTCGGTGGGCATGGACGGATTGATGAACAAACTGTTCATACCAGCCTATTTATTCCTGGCGACAGCCTTCATGTCCTGAAAATTTATAATATTAACCGCAGCGTGCAGGTATTCGAGAGGGTTATGCCTGTTGAAGGTGCTCAATAAAAATCAGACAATGCAAAAAAAACCAACACTGCGTTTCTGGCAGATATGGAATATGAGTTTTGGCTTTCTGGGTATACAGTTCGGATGGGGACTGCAGATGGCCAACATGAGTGCAATTTATTCCTACCTCGGTGCAAGACCCAGCCAGATTGCCCTGCTGTGGCTTGCTGCTCCGGTAACCGGTGTGATCATACAGCCGCTGATCGGGCAGGCGAGTGATCGCACCTGGACCAGGCTGGGCCGCCGAAGACCCTATATTTTAGTGGGAGCCATCCTGGCCTCATTAGCTCTGATCTTTATGCCTAACTCCCCCACTTTCTGGGTTGCCGCCGGACTTCTCTGGGTGCTCGACGGAACGATTAATGCCAGTATGCAACCATTCAGGGCCATGGTGGCCGACAACCTCCCGGAAGAACAGAATTCCCAGGGTTTTGCAATCCAGTCACTCTTTATTGGTCTCGGTGGTACCATCGCCTCTGCCCTTCCCTGGATGATGACAAACTGGTTCGGGATTACACAGGATAAAGCAGGCGAGGGACATATTCCGGCTTCTGTAACCTTATCTTTTTATATCGGGGCGATTGCTTTTATCGGAGCTGTTCTGTGGACGGTCTTTTCAACAAAGGAGATACCTCCCGATGAAGTGGAACTGGCAGCGATAAGGAAACAGAAATTTGACTGGACCCTAGGTCTGGGAGATATTATAAGGCTTATCGGTCACCTGCCGAAGCGGATGTGGGAACTGGGTTTGGTTCAGTTCTTTACCTGGATCGGCATGTTCTGTTTGTGGGTCTATTTTTCTCCTGCAATCGCCGGCAATGTGTTTCATGCCAGGGCAGGTACGGTAGAGATGGAAGCATCAGGCTCCTGGGCGGGATTCTGTTTCGCCATGTACAATGCGGTTTGTTTTCTGTTCTCATTCGTCCTCATCAGGATCACAAAATATACCGGGCCCAAACTGATGCATACGCTTTGCCTGGCCATTGGAGCCATCGGGCTTCTTAGCATACCCCTGATAACCGGGAAATACGGATTACTGATCTCCATGACCGGCATCGGAATAGCATGGGCAAGCATCCTCTCCATGCCTTATGCCATACTCACGCCGGCTTTGCCCCCCGATAAGCTGGGAGTTATGATGGGAATCTTCAACCTGTTCATCGTCGTACCCCAGGTCATCGCATCAAGCCTGCTGGGCTACGTGATTGCCCTTTTCTTTTCAGGCAACCCAATGAGCGCCATGATTATAGGTGGGGTCTGTTTTGCCATCGCTTCCTTAGCTACAATTGTTTTTGTGACACAAACAAAACAAAAGATCAGGGCTGTAACCCAATAAATTCCCTATTCAGGCTGTAATGAGAAATCACCAACTTTTTCCTATCGCTTGTGTCGGCATTCTGCTTTTAATGGCATGCTGTAAACCCACACCTCATCCGCCGGAAGCCATGAAGCCTCCGGTAAACGAGAGTTCAGCAGGGAGTTATGCGAACCTTGAGAATGAATACTCCGAGAAATGGCTCGAACAGTTCAGCACCCTGAGAAAAACAATTCAGAAGGAGTTAACAAGCCGTGAATATGCTGTTAGTCCCCCTGCCGCTTATTACAACGATACGGCCCTTGCAGCAAACGGGCGTTTTAAGCTTTATGTCAAAGACGGAAAAGAAGTTTATGCCATTTCGGCTGCAGAGGGAAAGAAATCACCCGAAATCATCTTTACCGAGAATGATCCCTTATTTATAGTTCGTCTGCACACCTCTGCCTCCAACAGCTTTATTTTCATTGAGAGCATTTCTGCCAATTCCTCTGAAGTGCGTTACCTCCCGCTTTCTTCCTCATTACTGAGCCCACTCCTGATGCAGACACGTAAACCGGGTGTATCATATAGCGCTGAACATTTCGGGGGAAACAACATCTGGATTCTTTCAAACGAAAATGCTCCGATGCGCTCTGTCCTTATTGCCCCGGCAAGCGATCCTGTCTCTGTTTACTGGAAAACCGCGGTGCGTGAGAACGACAGTGTGTACATCGATGACTATACCATAATCAACCAGCAATACTTGATTCTGGTCCAACGAAAAAACCTGAATGCCTCTATTGAAATTTCCGACATCTATTCAGATAAAAAATCGGGGATTGAAAATAAGATCAATTTTCCTGAACCTGAAGGCCGGGTTAGAGACCTTACCTATGACAAGGATGAAGATAAACTGGTTTTTACCTATTCAAGTTCAATAACACCTCCTACGTGTTACGCCTATGGCCTGCATTCAATGCATCTGGGTATTCGCTGGAAAAAACAAGTCAATAACTATACACAAGATGACTATAAAGCAGAATCGATAAGGGTTTCAAACAAGGGCAAACACAACATACTGGTGTCGCTCATCAGAAAACAAAACCTTGAAAAGCAAAATGTATCAGCTCCCCTTCTTCTATTCATTGAGAGCAGTAACCTGGGAAAACAAGCTAGTAATTTTGACGCCGGCCTGATCAGCCTGCTTTCCAGGGGTTGTTCTGTTGCCTGTGTTCACATACCAGATGATTTCACATCTGATGCCGGGTGCACCGACGCTATAACTGCAGCGGTCGCAGCCCTGATTGGAAAAAATTACGTTACCCCCGGGATGATTTCGCTATACGCCAAAGGCGAAGGGTCTTTTTGGGCATACAATGCAGCCATTAAACATCCTTCATGGTTCAACGCTCTGATCTTTGATTCTCCCTCCTTCTCCAATCTGGCAGGCGGTTCGGAGATTCCCGATATATACTTTATTACGAACCAGGAGAATCCTGCAAAACATTTCGAAAGTATTACCCTGGCGTCTGAACTAAGAAACATGACAAAGCCTGAAAATACCCTGCTCGTATTGACTGGTATGAATCAGGAGCCGGCAAGGAGAGCAAATCTGATAACTTTTATCCTGGCCTGCTATGGAATTGATAAATAATTGTAAAATTAATATTATCTCTAAATGATGAATGAACGCGCTTCCGGCATACTGCTGCACCCAACTTCTTTGCCGGGTAATTATGGAATCGGAACCCTTGGCAAAGCTACCTTTAGCTTCATTGATTTCCTGGTCAAAGCAAAACAACAGTATTGGCAGATCCTGCCTCTCGGGCCTACCGGATTCGGAGATTCTCCTTATCAATGCTATTCGGCCCATGCCGGCAATCCAGACCTGATCGACCTTGACCTTCTGCTTAAAAACCAGCAGATAACAAACGAAGACCTGGCCTCCATGCCACATTTTAATGATGGCCCTGTGAATTACGAAGCGGTTCAGAAAGCCAGACAACCTGTCCTTAAAAGAGCATTTCATACTTTTCTTGCACATGCCTCCGACCTTGAAAAACTGGCGTATCGCAACTTTCTTAAGAGCCAATCAGCCTGGCTCAACGATTATGCCTTATTCAGAGCTATCAAAGAAGAAGCCGGGCATCGGCCCTGGTACGAGTGGAAGAAAGAACTTAAGACCCGCGATCCGGAAACTCTGAAAGCTGCAGAAAACCGCTTATCGGAACAAACTGACTTTCACAAATTCCTGCAATTTGTTTTTTTTAAACAATGGATGAATGTTAAAGAGTATGCAAAGAAACACAAGGTGAGCATCATTGGCGATATACCGTTGTATATATCGATGGACAGCTCCGACGCCTGGGCCAACCCGGGTTTCTTTGAATTTGACGAAGAACTGATGCCTCTCAGGGTGGGCGGGGTTCCACCCGACTACTTCAGCGAAACCGGCCAGCTGTGGGGAAACCCGCTGTTTCGCTGGGATCTGATGAAACAGAATAATTATTTGTGGTGGATGGACCGTATACGTACTAACCTGAACTTATACGATATCATCAGGATCGACCATTTCCGTGGCTTTGCAGCCTACTGGGCCGTTCCTTACAGCGAAAAAACAGCGATCAAGGGCATTTGGGTCCCCGGCCCGGGAAAAGAGTTCTTCGATGCGCTTCAGAATGAGTTCTCTAAACTGCCCATCATTGCCGAAGACCTGGGCGTGATCACCCCCGACGTGGAAGACCTCCGCGACACCTATGGATTCCCGGGGATGAAAATTCTGGAATTTGCCTTCGACTCATCCGAAGCAAACGATTACATTCCGTATAATTATACTAAAAATTGTATCGTTTATACAGGGACTCACGACAACGACACTGTCGTGGGCTGGTTCAAGCTGGCTTCTGACAACGACCGTAAACTGGCTCATGATTACATCAACAGCCCGGGAAATGGCATCCACTGGGACTTTGTGCGTCTCGCGTGGGCCTCGGTCGCAAATACAGCGATTGTCCCAATGCAGGACCTTCTGGGCCTGGGCTCGGAAGCCCGGATGAACATGCCCGGTACCGTGGGAGGAAACTGGAACTGGAGAGCCAAAGCAGGCGATTTCCCCGATGAGCTCGCCGATGCCCTTGCCTCTCTTACAACACTTTACGGTAGATCAAAAAAATCAAAAAGCAAAACGAAGTAAAATGAAAGGTTTTGTACTTTTTCTTTTATTACTTGCACCCGCAGGACTGATTGCGCAACAAACTACTATCGAACGTATAGAACCCCCGTTCTGGTGGGCAGGTTTCAAAAACCCTGCTCTTCAGCTGATGATTTATGGTAAAAATATCGGGCAAACAAAAGTTTCAATTTTAGAAAACAAACAAAAAGCAATAGAAATTACAGCCATTCACACTACTGAAAATCCGAATTATCTTTTTATCGACCTGAAATTCAGAGCCGGAATACAGCCTGGTTTTTTTACCCTGAACTTCACCATAAACAACAAACTAAGCGCATCCTGCAAATATGAGCTGAAAGCCAGAAAACCAGGCTCGGCCCAAAGGAAAGGCTTTGACAATTCCGACGTGATCTACCTGATCATGCCCGACCGCTTTGCCAATGGCGATACGACCAACGATGCAATACCGGGAATGAAACAGCGCGCATACAGGTCAAACCCCGACAGCCTGCACGGTGGCGACATCAAAGGCATAACCTCTCATTTAGACTATCTGAATGATCTGGGTGTTACAACCCTCTGGATGACCCCTCTGATTGAAAACAATCAACCTATCTATTCCTACCATGGCTATTCCTGTACCGATTATTATAAGACAGACCCCCGCTTTGGAACCAACGCCGATTACCTGGAACTGTCTGATGCAATACATGGTCGTGGCATGAAAATCATCATGGACCAGGTATTCAACCACTGCGGCAGCGGCCACTGGTGGATAAAAGACCTGCCATCCCGCGACTGGCTGAACCAATGGCCCGAATTTACCAGGAGCAATTACAGGTCGGGCAGCATGAGCGACCCCTACGTTTCGGCAGCCGACAGCCTTCAGTTCTCCCGGGGATGGTTCGACAAAACCATGCCCGATCTCAACCAGAGTAATCCATACCTTAGAAATTACCTGATCCAGAACAGTATATGGTGGGTTGAATACGCGGGGCTCGACGGCATACGGGTCGATACCTACGCCTATCCTTTCAAAGACGCCATGAGCGAATGGGGCAAACGCATGCTCGATGAATACCCCGGTTTTAACATGGTAGGCGAATGCTGGATGAATTATCCCGCAACTGTCGCTTACTGGCAGAAAGGCTCACATAACCGCGACGGGTATATATCAAACCTCCCTGCGGTATTTGATTTCCCTATGCATGATGCACTCATCCGTGCATTCAATGAAAAAGAAGGATGGGACAGCGGCATCCTCAGGCTGTATGAGCTAATCTCCCAGGATTTCTCCTATCCGAATCCCCTGAACCTCGTGACTTTTGCCGACAACCACGATGTGGACCGGTTTCTCGATACCCAGAATGACGATGTGAGGAAACTGAAGATGGCAATGGCTTTTATCCTCACCACACGGGGCATTCCTGAATTTTATTATGGGACCGAGTTGCTGATGACTACCGGGGCCGACAAAGGTGATGGCATGAAACGAAAAGATGTTATTGGCGGATGGCCTGGTGACGAGAGAGATGCTTTTACTGCAGCAGGCCGGACTGAGGCCGAGAACGACATGTACAACTACATGAAGAACCTGCTCCGTTATAGAAAAACCAGTACCGCTCTTCAAACCGGCAAACTACTGCATTTTTTACCCAGAGACGGAATCTACACTTACTTCCGGTATAACAAAAAAAATACTGTGATGGTCGTAATGAATAACAACGACCAACAGCAAAACATTGATACAAGCCGCTTCCACGAAACGCTCGGGAAATTCAAATCAGGCAAAGAGATCATCAGCGGCAACGAAATCAGCGATTTGTCAAAACTTACAGTTCCAGCCAAATCAGTACTCATCATTGAACTGCACTAACCCCCAGCCCCTAATCCCTAATCCCCAACCCCATGCTCATCATTCAAAAAAAACTCTCCAACCTGTTTTACCTGATCATCGGGTTACCCAGTACCGCCATGGGCTTTGCGCTCTCAATACAGATCGCTGTTTTAAGCTGGATACTGCGGACGAAATTCAACCTGGAAATTGACCAGATAGGTATTGTGTGGGCCGCCGGTCCTATTGCCGGTATCCTGGGCCAGCCTCTGGTGGGCCTGATCAGCGATAAGATGTGGTTCTGGGGCGGACGCCGCAAACCGTTTATTATTATCGGAGGTATCCTCGCTGCCCTGATGATCTTTGCTTTACCCAATATCGGAAGGATCAATGATTTTTTTGGCATCGGAAGCCTGATGGCTGTGGCAGTCACCATTGCCCTTACACTTGACCTTTCCATCAATATAAGCTTTAATCCTACCCGCTCCATCATTGCCGATGTCACTCCCGATGGACAACCTCGTACCAAAGGCTACACCTGGATGCAAAGCGTTTCAAACCTCTTCGGCAGCGGCGCATACCTCATGGGCGCCCTCATAAGCAATTATTTCCTAATCTATGCCGGGGTTTTAATCGTATTCCTGTTCTCTGTTGTGCCTCTTTTCTTTATTGAAGAGCCCAGGGAACTGACAAAATCAGCCGACGATAAAGACATTGTATCAAATACAAAAACCCAGTGGGGCGAACTCTTCAAGCTTTATCTTGCTCATAGCTTCTCATGGCTGGGTATTCAAACCATGTTCGTTTACATTTTCGCTTTTCTTGAACAAAAAATGCCTTCCATGCAAAACCTCCCTGAAGCCGAACGCAATGCAAACCTGGGTCAGCTTATCGGATGGTCATTCTTCATACTTAACGCGGTCGGCGCAATCTGGCCTGCCTTCCTTCTCGAACCTATGAGTAAAACCGTGGGAAGAGTACGTACCCAGGCTCTGATGGTTGGGACAATGAGCGCCGGATATTTTGGTATTGTATTCCTGGCATCCTCTCCTTTCATGCTCTATGCAATGATGTGCGTGCTCACGCTGGGCTGGGCTGCTGTTGTAAGCCTTCCTTTTGCCATCATGTCCGAAAAAGTAGATAAAAGCAGGATGGGATTTTTTATGGGTATCTTTAATCTCAGCGTTGTGCTTCCCCAGCTTGTTGCCAGCCTTGCCATAGGTCGGGTTATTAGTCACGCTGCCGACAAAAGTATTGTTTTTATCATCAGCGGATTTTCACTTGCTATTTCGGCCTTTCTTTGGCTGTTCGTGAGCGAAAAGAAAAAAACTGAATAAACCTCTTAGTATGCGAAATTTTTTTCTTGCACTCATAATAATGAGTACGGCTCAGGGGGCGGGAGCCCAGAATTTTCAGCATTTTCTCGACCGTATCACTGCCATGCCCCTGCCCGAACGACAAGCGGTTGCCGATAGTTTCTTAACGGTCTGCCCCGCTTTTCCTTTCATCGAAAATGACAGCGTCGCACAGATTATTTATGCCAGTCCGGTCACTTCCGTTTCAATGGCAGGTGACGCCACAGGCTGGAACCCAAACCAGGACCTCAGCCTGATACCCGGAACAACGTTCTGGTACATCACCAAAATATATGAAGCTGATGCAAGGCTCGATTATAAACTGGTCACCGGGGGTAGCGACTGGGTTCTCGATCCGCGGAACCCTAAAACCTGTGTGGGGGGATATGGCCCGAACTCAGAACTCAGGATGGGGGCTAACACTCAGCCCCCCGAAGTCCTGTATTATCCTGGCATTCCACATGGCACCATCAAAGATACCAGCTTTCACAGCACCATCCTGAACAACACCCGGCCGATGAAAATATACCTGCCTCCATCCTACCCTGTTGCAGGAGTGGAATACCCGGTAATCCTGTTTCACGACGGGCCTGAATACATCAGCCTGGCCGCGGCTAACAACACATTCGATTACCTCATCGCTCACCAGATGATGAACCCGGTGATTGGTGTTTTTGTACCAGCAATAGACCGTGAAGCGGAATATGCCGGATCTAAAATAGACCTGTTCACATCCTTCGTCACAACAGAGCTGATGCCCTTTATAGATCAGAGGTACAAAACCAGCAAAAACCCTCTGAAACGCGCCACCATCGGGGCGTCTAACGGGGGAAATATCGCTCTTTACCTGGGAGTAAAAAAACCTGACTGCTTCGGCAGAATTGCAGCCCAGTCAAGCAATGTGATCACTTCTATCAGCTCGGCACTGGAAAACGGGCCTAAACTGAACCTCGATTTTTACATCGATATAGGAACCTACGACATTGATGTTCTTATACCCCTGGTGCATAATCTGGCAGGGATACTCCAGACCAAAGGGTACACCTACTTTTTTCGCGAGATTCACGAGGGACATTCCTGGGGCAACTGGAAGGAACACCTAATTACTCCCCTGATGCAGTTTTTCCCGTTTACAAACGGGATCAATGAAAATATTCCGGGAAATGACATCCGCCTTGACCAAAACAGACCAAATCCTTTCAGGGGAGATACCGAAATTTTATTTACAGTCCCGGTTGGCTCGAGAGTGCATCTGAACCTATGCGATTTCTCTGGAAGGTCACTCCAGACAATTTTTTCAGGGACCGTCAATCAATCGCTGAACCGCGTTACATTCAGTAATAAAAACCACCCGGCCGGAAACTACATTTTCACACTTGAAGCTGCAGGATACAGGATGTGCAGGATAGCGACAATAACCAATTAATAAATCAAATAAAATTCAACCTCATACCATGAAACACTTCAATTGTTTATTTTTTCTCGCAAGCATTGCTCTTCTGCTCAATTCATGCGGAGGTGGGACAGACATCGCTGTTTCCAAAGAGCCTCAGATGCTCAAACTATCGGCCCCCATTGTTGTGAACACTACCGATTCAACGGTCATCCAGCTGGGAGACTATTTCCTTTATCCCAATAAAATAGATTCTTTTTCTTGCGCCACTCCGCTTACTGCAACAATCTCTTCCGACTCTTTGATTATGGTGCTGCACCCTGCCGGAACAAGCATCCCCAGGCTGAGTGCGCTTACGGTTTGGTCTAAAGGCTTTCAGTATTCCCTTATGCTTGAACGCTCCCAGAAAATCCATTACCGCTTCAGCTTTGACCCGGGAAACAAAAAATACAAGAAAGTCCAGATCACCGGGCAGATGAACGACTGGAACCCGGCAGCAGGCGCCATGTTCCTTAAAGACGGTAAATGGGTGATCGACCTTCACCTCTTCCCTGGAAAATTTCAGTATAAATTAGTGTGTGATAAAAAGTGGATGTCGGATCCCAGAAATTCCGACTCGGTATCCAATGGCAGCAGCGGTTTCAATTCCCTGCTTACCCTGGGCAATCTTAACTCCCCTTCCCTCCCTGCTTTATTTACATTGAAGTCTGACGAGAAAAATCTCAGCATTGGCCTTAAAAACAAAGCCGATACGATCTTCGTGCTTTGGGAGAATCATCTCCTCGATAACAGGTTCTGGAAACAGGACAGCAGCGGGATACAGATCAGCGTACCAAAAACGGCCTCTTCGTTTGAACGGAGTTTTATACGTGTATGGGCAATCAATAAAACCGGTATCTCAAACGAGATCCTTGTCCCTCTGAGAAACGGCAAGGTGATGACCGATGCTTCAAAACTCAGCAGGACCGACCGTGAAGCGATGATATTGTATTTTATGATGGTCGACCGCTTCCGCGACGGCAGCAAAAGCAATAATTTCCCTATAAAAGATAAGGACATTGACCCTAAAGTCAATTATATGGGCGGTGATCTTAACGGCATCATCAGAGCTATTGATGAAGGATACTTCACAAAACTCGGCGTGAATACCCTCTGGATATCGCCTGTCACACAGAACCCTCTGGCGGGATACAACGAATTCCCTGCCCCTCACCGCAAATTTTCGGGGTATCACGGCTACTGGCCCATTACTCTTACTACTGTAGATACACGGTTCGGAACACCCAACGAACTGCATCAACTGGTAAATGATGCCCATGGCAAAGACCTGAATGTAGTGCTTGATTTCGTTTCACATCATGCTCACCAGGAATATGCAGTGTTTAAAGCACATCCTGACTGGATCACCCAGATCGACCTTCCCGGGAAAAGAAAAAATATCAGGCTGTTCGACGAATGCCGGCTAACTACCTGGTTCGACATCTTCCTCCCGACATTCGACCTCACAAAGCCCGAAGTCACTGAAATGGTTTCCGATTCGGCTGCGTTCTGGATCAGGGAATATAATATTGATGGCTTCAGGCATGATGCAGCCAAACATGTTCCCGAAAACTACTGGCGCACCCTAACCAAAAAACTTAACCAGCAGGTAGTGATCCCCCAGGGCCGCCAGGTATACCAGATAGGCGAAACCTTCGGCAGCCGGGAACTGGTTAAAAGCTATATCAACCCGGGCATGCTCGATGCACAGTTCGAATTCAACCTGTACTGGGATGTGAGGTCTACCTTTGTACTTGATTACACCTCCTTCCGCGACCTGAACTTCTCGCTTCAGCAATCGTTCAGCTACTATGGCGAACACAACCTCATGGGTAATGTTACAGGGAACCAGGACATGCCAAGGATCATCTCCTATGCCAGCGGGGCCCTTAGTTTCTCTGAAGACGCAACTGAAGCCGGCTGGAAACGCGACATCCAGGTAAAAGACACCTTAGGATACAGCAAACTCGCATCCCTTATGGCGTTCAACATGACTATACCTGGAATTCCCGTGATCTATTACGGCGATGAATACGGGATGCCCGGGGCAGGCGATCCCGATAACCGCCGTATGATGAAATTCGACAGCCTCAACTCCCATGAAAAACACTTGCTGGCTATCACCACAACACTGGCCAACCTGAGGCGCTCGAACATGCCTCTTATATACGGCGATTATACGGCTATCAAAGTGAGTGAAAAAGTCTTTGTATATATGCGATCCTATTTTGACAAAGCCATAATCATGGTCTTCAATAAAGACAAAAATGCAAAAAAAATCGAGTTTGACCTTCCTCAACGCTTCATCAGCTCAGTCTTTACATCAAATTTCGGGAATAACATAACAATAGAAAAAGGAAAAGCAAGACTTTCCCTGAATGGCAATTCATTTGAAATTATTAACAACTAACCACATTATGAAAAGGATACTTATCTTCATTGCAGCAATACTTGTGATCATGACCGCCTGCAAACCGAAACCCGAACCCGCAACCCGTCCTGGCAAACTGGTCCATGTTGACTGGAGCCGAAATGCCACTATTTACGAGGTTAATATAAGGCAATATACACCCGAAGGCACGTTCAAGGCCTTTCAGCAACAGCTCCCCAGGCTTAAAAATATGGGCGTTGATATACTCTGGCTGATGCCTATCAATCCTATCGGTGTAAAAAATCGCAAAGGCAGCCTCGGCAGCTATTATTCCATCAAGGATTACCTGGCCGTGAACCCCGAGTTCGGAACCATGGACGACTTTAAGGAGCTGGTGAAAAAAGTACATGAACAAGGTATGTACATCATCATCGACTGGGTTGCCAACCATACCTCCTGGGATAATGATCTTATCACTAAGCATCCCGATTGGTACAAGAAAGATTCTACCGGAAAGATCATCGCCCCGGTGGCCGACTGGACTGATGTAGCTGCACTGGACTACTCCCAGCCCGGACTTAGGAAATATATGACCGATGCACTGCTTTACTGGGTAAAAGAAGCCGACATCGATGGCTACCGCTGCGATGTAGCCGGTATGCTTCCTGTAAGTTTCTGGAATCAGGCGGTACCTGAAGTTAAAATGCTGAAACCGGTTTTCATGCTGGCCGAATGGGAAACTCCCGAAATGCATGATACCGCTTTCGATGCCACGTACTCATGGGATCTTTACAAACTGGCAAATGATATTGCCGCGGGAAAGAAATCACCCAATAAAATAGATTCGGTCTACACGGCGGAGATGAAAAAATATTCACCCGATGCATACAGGATGAGGTTTACATCAAACCATGATGAAAATTCGTGGAATGGTACCGAATATGAACGGCTTGGACCCGCAGCACAAGCTTTCGCGGTATTCTGCTTTACCTTTCCCGGCTTCCCGCTTATCTACACCGGACAGGAATCAGGTTTGAACAAGAGGCTGCGCTTTTTTGACAAAGACACCGTCAAATGGGGAGCATACCCTCTGCAGTCCTTTTACACGACTCTCTGTAGCCTGAAGAAGAACAACACAGCCCTTCAAAACGGAAATGCCGGCTCAACATATTCAAAGATCCCTAACGACCAGCCGAAATATGTATTCTCTTTTATGAGGGAGAAAGATACCTGCAAAGTCCTTGTGATCCTCAACCTTTCTTCCAAACCATGTTCTGTCAAATTCCCTCATGGTATCCCTCCGGGCAAATGGAGGTCTGTGTTTGGTAAGGAAGATATGGCTGCAGGCCGGGAGCAGGCTATGGACCTGAAAGCCTGGGATTACAAAGTGTTCCAGATACACTAACAGGTCTTTTTTCGGCCGGTTCTCATCCGGATTCTATTATGAAACAGATTTCAGCATGCATAATTTTAATGTTTTTTTGTGTGCTGATGACGATTAATAAATCAGAAGCCCAGGAGAACAATGTATTCCGTAAGACAGGGAGCATCCCGGAAACCTTCCAGCCCTTGCCTCTTTTTGAAATTCTCCCTTCGGGCTGGATACGGGAACAAATCCAGGAAAACCTGAATGGGTTCACCGGCCATCTCGACTCCCTGGTTCCTGATCTGATCCTTCGCGACGACATTTACGGCCGTAACAGGCTTGGCAGGCATGTCAAATCAAAAGACGTGGGTGCTATCACCGAAAACGGTGAGTTGCAGGCCCAGTTCCTCTGGTGGAACTCTGAGACCCAGAGTAACTGGCGCGACGGGTATCTTCGGTCGGCGATCTTAAGCGGTGACCAGGATCACCTTGCAAGAGCAACAAAATATATGCAAAGAATACTGGCAACACAGGATACAAACGGATACCTTGGGATCTATGATAGCGACTTACGTTACCGCTTCGACAATGAGAATGGTGAGCTTTGGTCTAAAACCACTTTGCTCAGGGGTTTGATCGCCTGGTACGAATTCACCCGCGACTACCAGGTCCTTAAGGCCATCGAAGCAGCCGTGCATGATGTCATGGTCAACTATCCGCCATATACTTCTCATCCATTTTATTCGGTCAACCCCGATGCCGGTGGCATCACCCACGGCCTGGCCTTTACCGATGTACTTGAGGAATTATGGCGGATAACGGGGAAGCAGGAATACAGGGATTACTGCATTTTTCTTTACAGGGATTTTTCGGAACAGAAGCTGAATGAGGATGCACAATACAGCAAGCTGGCCGATACGTCCCTGATGCTGAAAAGCCACGGAGTTCATACATACGAGCATCTCCGTTCTGTGGCTGCTGCCTTCTATGCCTCGGGGAACCCTGCTCTCGGAACCGTGCTGCAGAATTTTCTTTATAAGATCAACCTTTGTATAAGCCCTTCAGGAGGACCTGTGGGCGATGAATGGATAGCAGGTGGTAAAGCAGATGCCACGGGGCGGGGATACGAGTATTGCTCATTGCATGAACTTCTGAACAGTTATACAAGCCTTCTGGGTAAAACCGGAGATGCTCATTTTGGCGATCTCACCGAAACTCTATTCTTCAATGCCGCCCAGGGCGCAAGAAATCCTTTTGAAAGTTCAATTGCCTATCTTAAAACCGATAACTCCTACTCCATGTGTGGCGGCCTGAACGGCGATACAACAGTGAAAACCCAGACCCGTTACAAATACTCCCCCGTTCACCAGGATGTAGCTGTATGCTGCGTGCCTAACGCCGGACGTATCGCCCCGTATTATGTTCAGAACATGTGGATGAAGGATGAACAGGGCCTTGTGGCCACCCTTCTGGGGCCATGCGAAGTGGAAACCAAAGTGAGAGGCAAGAAAGTGCTTATCGATGAACAGACTGCTTATCCCTACGATAACTCGATTACGTTTGTGATCAATACCGAGGACTCATATTTCACAATTAAAATCAGGAAGCCCTGCTGGGCAAAAAATGTCAGTGTAAGCGAAGTATATATAGAGGATAAAGGGTATATCGTAATTCAAAGGCGGTGGAAGGGAGAGCATACTATTACGATTCAGTTCTTTCCCGAAATCGAGCTTAAACAGGATCTGAACAAGGAGTATTACTTCACCTACGGGGCCCTGGTCCTGGCCCGTCCCATCCAGAGTATCGGGAGACAAACAAAGACTTATCCATTGAAAGGATTCAGGGATATGCAATACAGGCCCTGCGGTCTAAGTATACTGGAGTATGCCGATGAACCGGTGAAGCAAACGAATCAGAAAAAAGCAGAGTTTGCAACCAGTCTCTATAATCCAATCAGCCATAAAAACGAAGCGGTAATCCTGCTTCCCCTTGGGCAGACGATCTTACGCCAGCTTACTTTCAAACCGAAATCCGAAGACCAGTAGTATGAAAAAAATTCTTATTGCAGGGCTGTTGCTCTGGCAGGCAGCCGCATACACTCAAACTGCCAAAATACCCTTTGACCAACCCCCTTTTTGGGCACAATCAGCCGTGTGGTACCAGATCTTTGTGGAACGTTTCAATAACGGCGATAAAACCAATGATCCCAAACCAGACGACATCAACATTCCTCCTCTCAGGCAGATCGCACCTCCCGCCTGGTCGGTCACAGCCTGGACCCATAACTGGTTCGAGCAGGAAAACTGGGCCAAAGCCACGGGCAAGCCCTTTATGGATAACCTTCAGTACCGAAGGTTCGGGGGCGACCTTCAGGGTGTCCTCGACAAGCTCGATTACCTGAAGGACCTCGGCATCAATGCTATATACATCAATCCCATCAACGACGCACCTTCCCTGCATAAATACGATGCCCGGAACTACCATCATGTAGATGTAAATTTCGGTCCCGACCCCGAAGGCGACAAGCGCATCATTGCTCTTGAAAACCCCGCTGACACAGCTACCTGGAAATGGACATCCGCCGACAAATTATTCTTAAAAGTCGTAGCTGAAGCACATAAAAGGGGAATGAAAGTGATCCTCGATTTCTCTTGGAACCATACCGGGGTGATGTTCTGGGCCTGGCAGGATATTCTCAAAAAACAATCGGCCTCGGCTTATAAAGACTGGTACGATATCATCTCATTTGACGATCCTGCCACTCCTGATAATGAATTCAAATACAGGGGCTGGGTCGGGATCGAAAGCCTGCCCGAGTTTAAAAAGGTGAATATCACAACCAAAAGAGAAAACGGACATCCTTATGAAGGAGATCTGAACGCGGGGGCCAAGCAGCATATTTTCGCAGTCACCAAACGCTGGCTGGCCCCGGATGGCGATAATACAAAAGGCATTGATGGATTCAGGCTGGATGTGGCAGACCAGATTGGTATGGTGTTCTGGCGCGACTGGAGAAAATTCGTGATCTCGGTCCAACCCGATGCTTATATGATCGGAGAGATATGGTGGGAAAAATGGCCGGATGTGCTTATGGATCCTGCGCCCTACACCAAAGGCGATGTGTTTGATGCCGTGATGTTTTACCAGGTTTACCGTCCTGCAAGGTATTTCTTCGCAAAAACGAAGTTCCCGATCGATGCAAAGCAATTCCGCGATAGCATCGAACTACAGTGGAACCGGCTGAGGCCCGAAAATCTCTATGCCATGATGAACGTTTCTTCTTCCCACGACGCTCCACGCCTGCTGACCGATTTTTATAACACAAACAAATACAAGGTCAATGCCCTTCCGCGTGATGACTCGTCTTACCAGACCGGCAAACCCGATGCTGAGTCGTATCGGAGAATGAGGCTGTACCTGGTCTGGCTGTTCACGACCGTGGGCGCTCCCCAGATCTGGAACGGTGAAGAAATGGGTATGTGGGGCGAAGATGACCCTGATTGCCGTAAACCTTTGTGGTGGAAGGAATATTCATTTGATCCTGAATACAGGAACAACTACCAGCCGGGTAATAAAACCTATGATTCGGTCGGTTTTAACCAGCAGCAGTTCACCTTCTACAAAAAACTGATAAGGATACGAAAATCCCATTCTGTGTTGAACAGCGGGAAATTTGAATTTCTGATGGCGGATGGCAGTAAACTGGCTTATAAACGATTTGATGGAAATTCTCAGCTAATCGTCCTGATCAACGCGGGCTCAAGCCCTCAGACCTTTATGCTGCCCGGCATTTCCAGCTGCACCGATATCCTCAGCAATACAGTGATCAAAGGCCACAGCGCCGTTTTAAATCCCTTTAGCGGAATGATTCTTGTGATGCCGGCAAAAGTTTCATCAGGCTCAGTAAGACATTTTGAGGCCTTCCCTTCAGATTTCGTCACTCCCAGGAATATCGACATCTGGCTCCCCGACGGCTATTCTCCTTCGAAAAAATATGCTGTTTTATATATGAATGATGGGCAGATGCTTTTCGACAGCTCATCTACATGGAACCACCAGGAATGGTGCGTTGATGAGACTGCCGGCCTGCTGATAAAACAGAAAAAGATCCGTGACTGTATTGTGGTGGGTGTTTCCAACGGAGGCCAAATGAGGCATTCTGAGTATTTTCCCCAGAAACCTTTTGAATCTCTCACCCTGGAACAGCAACAGGCAGTCTACTCCTCAACGCGGAACAAAGATCAGTCACTCTTTGCCGCTGATGTGCAATCAGACCTCTACCTGAAATTTCTCGTGAAAGAGCTGAAACCATTTATCGACAGCACTTTCTCAACTTTACCCGACCCGGGCAATACGTTCATTGCCGGTTCCAGCATGGGCGGGTTGATCAGCATGTATGCCATCTGCGAATACCCCAAAGTGTTTGGAGGAGCTGCCTGCATCTCAACTCACTGGCCGGGTACCTGGACTACCCAGAACAACCCGATTCCTGATGCCTTTATGAAGTACTTGAGCCGTCACCTCCCAGATCCCTCCACTCACAAGATCTATTTCGATTACGGTGACCAGACCCTCGACAGTATGTACAAATCTTTCCAGCTCCAGGCCGATGCCATCATGAGCTCCTCAGGCTATACTTCAGAAAGCTGGATGAGCAGGGAATTTAAAGGAGAGAACCATTCGGAAAAGTCATGGGCTAAACGCCTGAATATCCCGCTCGAATTCCTGCTTACGCCAGTGAAACAGTAAAGCGACATTTATTTCCATTACAAAAAAAAAGCTGAACCTTAATGGTTCAGCTTTTTTTATAGTGGAAATGAATCCTAATTTTTCGTCAGTTTGTATTTATAGATCGGTTTGCTCAGATCCATGATAATAGTATAATTGCCGGCGCCTGGCACTGCAATATTATCACCATTCTCTTCCAGAGTACCATCTCCCCCGGTATCTCCGTAATTCAGGTCCCATGAATCGTTTGCACGGAACTTAATGTTAGCCTGGGTAAGAGCAAGAGTTACAGTCCATGTCTTTGATGTCTCATCATAAGTCATAGGAGTACCGGCATCCCAGCCACCCGGAGTTGCATCACCAATAACAGCCCAGGTAGTCCTGAGGAATCTATGGGTCAGACCGGGAAGGTCTACGTTCAGTTTGTAGTATCCCATTGCTCCGGCTTTGATGTTAGCTCCGGCCGGATTCAGGGTGCCATCAGCACCATCATCACCCCAGTTGTTGTCCCATGAAGGACCCTGTGTATATTTGAATTCCACGGCATCGGCGTTGAAATACATATAGCCTTCGTATTGTCCGTTCGATTTCAAAGAAGCAATGGTTGTGATTGAATCTCCAGGATTCCATCCCTGATAGCTTCCAGGTACACCCAGCAAAGGATAAACAATTTTCACAAAGTATGGAGTAATCGAAACCGCAACAGAAGCTGAATTCAAGGGATCCACATTGGCATTGATCACAGCCTGAACCCTGAACTCAAGAGCTATCGGTGCGGGTTGCGTAGGATCAAACTCCTTTATCAGGACTTTCATGTTCAGATCGGCTGTTAAAACCTGCAAAGAATCCAGATTATTAACCTGACCGACAGTAACGGCATCCTTAAAATTATTTCCCGCACCATCCATCTGAAGTAAATAGTTAATAACAACAGCCTGGCCGAAATTTGATTTCGACCATCTGTATGTAATTAGCTTTGCTGCATCAGCCTTCTGAAGCACCACAGACCCGCTCGCCAGGTTTAACACCGAAGCCTGCGGGTTTGAGCTGAGTGTGGCTTTGGTCTGATCCTTTGTGCATGAAAGGAAGCTAAACAGACCAAGGACCAGGATTAATATTGTTATTTTTTTCATAGTTTTTCTATTTTAAACTTATTAATATCCGGTATTTTGTCTGAGATTGGGATTTGCAGATACGTCGGATGAAGGGATGGGGAAGATGTTATAAAAACTTTGTGTTTTGATACCCTCTTTTATCCCGCCTTTCCATGGCCACGCATAATCGCCTGTGGTGAACATGCCGTAACGGATCAGGTCGGTTCTGCGATGACCTTCCCAGTATAGTTCGCGACCTCTTTCTCCAAGAATAAAGAGCAGGGTCAGGTCAGAAGCAGTAATGTAACCCTTCTCATCGCCCCATGCCCTTAAGCGCAGTGCGTTAACATAGTTGAGAGCCTGAGCCTGACTTCCGCCACCACCGCCCCTGAGGACAGCTTCGGCATACATCAGATAGACATCTCCAAGCCTGAACAGCGGAAAATCTGGATCACAATATGTAAGGTTAGATCCGGGAGACCCGTCGCTATTGATGTTCTTGAACTTGTTAACAGCATATCCTTCGGTGAACACTGCAATATCGTTGATGTCGAGTGACTGCCCGTCGCTCCAGAACATAGCCCTTCTGTCATAGCTGTACCTGAACACGGAATAAGTATAGTCGGGACAACCGAGTTTCATCGTAATGAGATAACTGCCATCTTCGGGAATACTGATGTTTGCGCCACCAGCGGTGAGGATGCCGTTTTCTCCTCCATAATTTATATCCCAGCTGCTGTTTGCACGGAATTTAAAGGTTTTTCCTCCCTTGAGATCGACTGTAACAGTCCATGTCTTGGTAGTGGTGTCATAAGCCATAGGGGTATCTGTATCCCAGCCGCCCGGAGTAGCATCTCCGATCAGCCCCCATTCAGTTTTGACAACTGTGAAAGTATTGCCAACTGTATCGCAATTGACTTTATAATAACCAGGAGTCGGAACTTTAATATTTGCTCCGCCATGAAGCAGTGTTCCATTTCCACCGTCACCCCAGTTAACCGCCCATGAACCTGCAGCAAATTTAAACTCCACATTCGAACTCTTGAAATACAGATATCCTTCATATTTACCATCGCTTGCCACTGAAGCCACAACATTGTTCGGATCGGCCGGATTCCAGCCCTGGTATGATCCCGGGCAATTCAGGATTGGATATGCATTCGTATTCTTGGGGGGGGTGGGTGATTGGTACAAACCGTCTTTGATATTAGGATAAAACAGCTCCACGATCGGTCTTGTTGTACGTGTTCCGCCCCAGCCACCGGCAATCCCGGAGGCTGCAGGAACCATGCTGCCACCAACGCCTGCACAAATAATGAAGGTCGTTCCACCCCAGGTACGGGTTGTGTTGCCGTTGAATTCGATAGGAAAAATGATCTCCTGGCTTCTATAGTTATCGGCCAGGAAAAGATCCTTGTACTTAGGCTCAAGAGTGTACCCTGCATTGATAACATTATTGCAATAGGTAAGACAATCGGTATACCTCTGAGTGCCGGTATAAACTTCTGCATTGAGATACAGTTTGGCTAACAGCATCCAGCCAGCGCCCTGGTCTGCACGACCGTACTCATTTGCTCTTGCTGCAACCATAGAAGGTGCTATCGCCAGAAGTTCATTTTCAATGTATTTGAAGAGATCTGCACGGTTTATCTGCTGAGGGAAAAATTTACCGGGAGGATCGGTTTCAGTTACAAATGGCACATTGGCAAAGATGTCAAGTGCATGGTAGTAACTTAACGCTCTCAGGTAACGGGCTTCTGTACGAAACATCTGAACATTTACTTTGTCCTGTCCAGTGATTCCGCGCTCGTCAAGTTTGCTGTCCTGCGACTCTCTGATGAACTCATTGCAAAGGCTTATCTGATAAAAAATCCTGTAATACATAGCTGCAATAAACACATCGCCTGAGCCCCAGGTCTGGAAATGGAAATTCTTGATCGTCTGGTCATTCCATCCAATCAAGGCTTCGTCGGTAGTAAGCTCCTGGTGATACCAGTAGCCACGGAGATATTCGCCGAACCCTTCATCGATCCCGGCGATATCGGGATTCCCTGCGGGGCCCTGCTGGCCCGATACTGAAAGGCCTGCATAGCATTTTGCCAGTACCTGCTTGTACCCTGCTGCTGATGTATATACATTGGCCGGGAGCAATGACTTCGGATTGATCGGTGTTGTGTTCAGATCCTTGGTGCAGGAGGCTAAAAACAGCCCTAATGCTGTTATAATGAATGTTATTTTAAATATTCGTTTCATTTTTCTAAGTTTTTACGTTACAACGATAGATTAACACCCAGAACATACACCCTGGATCTCGGATACATATTATTATCTATACCTAAGCTTGAACCGAGGTTCACTTCAGGATCAAGACCCTTGTAGTTGGTGATCGTGAACACGTTGTTTACCGTGAATGAAATACGGAGATTCAGTGTGTTCTTTACAAGGTTCCCGAAGTTATAGGCCAGGGAGAGGTAATCCAGCTTAAAAAAGGAAGCAGCCTGTACATAGTAGTCCGACAGGTACTGCTGATTCACGAAGCCAGTATTTGTAACTGAGGTGGCAACGTTGCCGAGATAGGGTCCTTCAGGACGGAAGATATTGGCATACACCCCCCTGTTGGCTTCCACGTTATTGTACATGTAATTGCCGAAATTGGCGTGGCCGCTGGCTGCTAAAGACCATTTTTTATAGTCAAGCCTGGTGTTCAATCCAAAAGTAAAGTCTGGATTCGGGCTATGATCACAATACCTGTCAGCGTCGGTGATCTTGCCGTCGCCATTCCTGTCAACGTATAATCCTTCTACAGGATTCCCGCTGGCATCGTACATCTGCTGGAAAACGTAGAATGAATTGATGGGATTTCCAACTCTTTGTATCTGTACGGTATTACCAACACCGCCGCTGATACCACCCACCATAATACCGGGATAGCTGGGGTCATCGGAGATGTTGAGTTTTGTGATCTTGTTCTGGTATGTAGTGGCATTGAAACCGATATCCCAGGTCCAGTTTTTATTCACAATGGGTTTCACATCAAGTGTGAATTCAAAACCCTTGTTATTCATGCTCCCTACGTTGGTCCAAACGTAATTTGAAAGGTTGGTCCCTGCAGGTACAGGAATGAAGTTCAGCATGTCGTTGGTGTTTTTATAGTAATAATCGACCGAAGCAGTGAGCCTGTCTTTGAGGAAGCCCATGTCGATCCCGACGTTCCACGTTGTGGTTGTCTCCCATTTGATATTGGGATCATACGCATCGGGGCGCAATGTGCGGTACCATGAATTACCAAACTGATACATTGAGTAACCATCGCCTAGCGTATAAATAGGCATGTAAGGATACCAGTTGCTCGAAATATCCTGCTGACCGGTCTGCCCCCAGCCCATCCTGAGCTTCAGCTGCGAAACAACTTTGGAATCCCTGAGGAACTTTTCTTCGTTGATCTTCCATCCGAGTGCAACCGAGGGGAAAAGCCCCCAGCGGGTGCTCTTTGAAAATCTCGATGAACCGTCATCACGAAGTGTCGCTGTTAACAGATACCTGTTTTTGAAAGAATAATTGAAACGGCCGTAAAACGACACGAGATACATCTCCTGTTTCACGATAACCGTGTCGACATGTGCTGAATCATGAGGCACATTGCTATTGTAATTATTATTGTTGACCCAGAAATGCTGCCATGAATAACCGGCCATCACATCGAATTTGCTGGCAATGCTCTTCACTTCTTTTACATAATTGAGATAAAAGTCGAGCAGGCTGTTCTTTTTGGTCTGATCGTAAGTGCTGTTTACGCCCTTGTTGGTGTACTGCCATGTTGCCCAGGTCGGAACATAATTATTCCCCTTGCTCCATGAATAATCCATACCGAGGTTAAGGTTAACCCTCAGGTCTGGAAAAAAATGCAGTTTATAATCGATCATTGCATTCCCAAGGAACCTGTTTACCGAAGATGTATTTTTAGTAAGCTCAAGCCTTGCAAGAGGGTTGGTTGTTGCCTGGGTAACAGGAGTATTGTTGGGTTGCAGCCAGGCCCAGTAGCCTCCATACAAACCATATTTTCCTCCGGCCGTTGCAGCCTGTGTCGGGTCAAAAGAAACAGCATCCCCGATTGCAGATTGGTCGGCAAACCTGTTTTTTTCAAACATGTACTTCGCGTTGACCGTCAGCTTGAGGTAATTCTTGAAAAACGTCGGATTCAGATTTAAGCCCACGGTGGTCCTACGCATATTATCGGTCTTTAAGGTACCATCCTGGTAATAATAACCCAGCGATAAACGATAAGGCATGGTAGCGATAGCCCCTGTGATAGCAAGGTTCTGATCGGTTCCCACAGCAGTTCTGTAGATTTGTTTTTGCCAATCGGTGCTTTCCTTGCCTAAAAGAGTATCAACATCCTGACGGCCCGGATAACGTGTTCTGGCTAATGTGCGGAAATCATCGCCGTTATATACACTGATCATCTTAGGAACAGTGTATACCGATAAATTGCCTGAGTATTCAACACCGACTTTCTTTGTGCCTGCAACCCCTTTTTTCGTGGTAATGATGATGACCCCGTTGGATGCACGCGAACCGTAAATAGCTGTAGCGGAAGCATCTTTCAAAATGGTATAGGTCTCTATGTCATCCGGGTTCAGCATACCCAGTGTACTGCGGGCGCCTGAAGTAGAAGCATTATCGATGGCAACACCATCAACAACGAGTAAAGGATCATTGTTTGCATTGATTGAAGAACCGCCCCTGATACGGATGATAGCATCGCCGCCCGGAGCACCACCGGTAGTGGTAACCTGAACGCCGGCAATTTTACCAACAATCAGTTGCTGTGGAGATGAAATAGCGCCAAGGTTAAAATCTTTCTGGCTGATGGCGGCAACAGCCCCGGTAGCATCCTGCTTTTTCACCGAGCCGTAACCAATCACCACTATTTCATTAAGACTTTTAGTGCCTACCGAAAGAGAAATTTCGAGATTCTTCTGTTCGGTGACTGTGATTTCCTGCGCCTGATAACCGACATAGGAAAAAACAAGCACTGCATCCTTTTTCACCTTGATGGAAAATTTTCCGTCAGCGTCGGTAACCGTACCCGTTGTAGTGTTTTTAACAGCGATAGTCACCCCCGGAAGTAAACTTCCATCCGTCGCATCTGTCACTTTACCCGAAACCGTGATCTCCTGGGCATTAGCTATCGAAGCTGATGCCAGGGCGAAGAAAAGAATCAGATAACGCAACCAAAGTACACGTTTCTTCATAGAGTTAATTTTAAATTGTTAGTTGTCCGTTAATTGCAATTTATACCGTGGTTAAGAATTATGGTATTTTCGTGCAGAATTAGTAAAAAAAAGCATACGATGAACATTCTGCTTATTGTTTATTTTTTAACAATAACCTAAAACGCTGTATTCCATTTAATTAAAAATTAAAAAAAACATATATTTTTTCAACAAACCAGGGTCTTCTTACACCCCCTTATTATCGGATAACATTATGGCACGATTTTAGTACCTTTGCAGATATAAATACAAATGTTATGAAAAGGCCCATTGTTTCCATCCTTCTTCTCCTCCTTTCCGTTTTCATTTATTCAATAGCTTCAGCTCAGGTCGTTGTAACAATCCCATTCTACCCAACCGACATCGATTCATGTACCCTTATTTTCGACGCAAGCCAGGGTGATGCCGGGCTTATGAACGTGGCGCCTCCTATATACGCCCATACCGGTGTGATCACTAACCTGAGTACTTCCGCCTCTGATTGGAAATACGTGATAGCCGGATGGAGCGAAAATACGACCAAGGCACAGCTGACCCCCCTGGGCAATAACCTCTACAGCATCAAAATGAAACCCGGCATAAGAGCCTTTTACGGCGTACCCGCCGGTGAAAGCATTCTGAAAATGGCATTCGTGTTCAGAAACTCCGATGGTTCTAAAACAGGCCGCGAAGCAAACGGAGGTGATGTTTTTGCAAACGTTTATCCCACGGTTACCAGCGTTAAAATCAACCTTCCCCAAAACAAAAACCTGTTCCTGAAAGCTTTGGAAACAATTCCGGTGAATGCAACCAGCCCCCTGGCCGACAGCATGAAGATATTCCTTAACGGTACGCTCATTAAAACAACTGCCGGCCATATTATCACAGATACCCTTCTGTCTAATAATTTTGGGCGGAACTGGGTGAAACAATGGATTAGAATCCTGGCAAAAAACGATACCGCTGCCGCTGCTGATTCATTCTGCTACACGGTAATTCCTTCTCCAACCATTGCTGCAATGCCTGCAGGTGTTAAAGAAGGTATTAATTATGTTGATTCAACCACGGTCGTTTTGCGCCTTTTCGCACCCGGCAAGCAGTCCTGTTTTACTTTGGGTGACTTTAGTAACTGGGAGCTCGATTCTCTGCATTATTTGTTCCAAACTCCCAGCGGCGATGATTTCTGGATACAGCTTAATAATCTCACGCCACGGCAGGAATATATTTTTCAGTACCTGGTCGACGGATCTCTCCGTATTGGTGATCCCTTCTGCGACAAAGTAAGCGACCCCAACGATCAGTATATCGAACCAGCTACATATCCCGACCTTATCCCCTATCCAACAGGCAAAACTACCGGCATCGCTTCAGTACTTCAGACCGCACAAACACCCTACCCCTGGTCAACTTCAACTTTCACCCCTCCTGCTGTTACCGACCTGGTTATTTATGAATTGTGGATAACTGATTTTACCGTCCAGCATACCTACCTGTCACTTATCGATACTCTCAACTACCTGAAAAACCTCGGAGTCAATGCCATCGAACTGATGCCCATCATGGAATTCGAAGGGAACATAAGCTGGGGATACAACCCCGATTATTCCTTTGCCATAGATAAATATTATGGTCCGAAAAATACACTCAGACAGTTTATCGAAGCAGCCCATGCTAAAGGCATAGCCGTGATTTTCGACATCGTCTGCAACCATCATTTCGGGGCTTCCCCCCTGGTACAGCTATACTGGGATGCAGAGAACCAGCGACCTGCCGCGAACAGCCCCTGGTTTAACCAGATACCGAAACATCCATATAACGTGGGCTACGATTTCAATCACGACAGCCCTTCAACCCGATTATATATGCTGCGTCTCTTGAAATACTGGTTGCAGGAATATCATGCCGACGGTTACCGTTTCGACTTATCTAAAGGATTTACCCAGGTCAATTCATATCCAAGCACGGTGAGTCTCTGGGGACAGTACGACCAAAACCGGGTCAACATCCTGAACCAATACGCCGACACGGTATGGTCGATAAACCCTTCAGCATATATGATCCTTGAACATTTTGCCGATAACACCGAGGAAAAAGTTCTTGCCAATAATGGTATGATGCTCTGGGGCAACGGAAACGGTAATTATAATAACGCCTCCGGCGGATGGAACAGCGGCGGCGCTTCCGACCTGTCCTGGGGCTCCTATAAAAACCGCGGATGGACCCAGCCTAATATAGTATGGTATATGGAAAGCCATGATGAAGAACGACAGATGTTCAAGGATTACAGCTTTGGAAACGCCAACACCCCACCCTATAATTGTAAAGACTCGGCCACCGCCCTGCAACGTGGTGCACTCTGCGCTAATTTCTTTTTCACCATGCCCGGCCCAAAAATGATATGGGAGTTCGGAGAGCTGGGCTACGATTATTCCATTAACTACCCCACAGGCACATCCGCCTCCAGGCTTGATCCCAAACCCATCCGCTGGGACTACTATTCGCAGTGGGGAAGAAAATATTTATTTAATGTATACCATTCTCTTGCCGAACTGAAAAAGAATCTTCCGGTTTTCAGAAGCACGTCTTTTCTCATGGATGTTTCCGCGGCAAAAAAACGGATCACCCTCACCGATGCCTCAATGGATGCTGTGATCCTTGGCAATTTCGACGTGGTAGCCCAGAGTATGATACCGAATTTCACTAAAACAGGTGCCTGGTATGAATATTACAGCGGTGATTCCCTTAATGTTACCAACATTGCGGCTCCCTTGCCATTCACCCCGGGTGAATACAGGCTATATACCACGGTGAGGCTCCCGAAACCTGTTTTTACAGGCATCGAAAATCCTTATGTTCCATCCAAAGCAGATTGCCGTGTGAGGGTCTTCCCGAACCCGGCTGAAGGACCTGTAACCTTCGAACTTCTGAATGAACAAACCACCCAGGTGAAGCTCTTTGTTTATGATTTCAGCGGCAGACCGGCCGGAATCATATTCGAAGGCAGACTTCCCCAGGGAGTTCATGATTTTCTTTGGAATCCCGAGACAGTGCTGAAACCGGGTATGTACTTCTATAAGCTGCTTACACCCGCCGGTACAACAAGCGGTAAATTCATAATTCTTTAACGCTCTCGCTCCGGCATACAGACTAAACAGCGTCTGCAAACGTTAATTTTCTATCTTTGCAACGCAATCCGCAATACACGAAATGAAACGATCTCTTATTCTTTCTATTACCCTCCTTGTCCTGCTCTCAGGCCTGCTCTCAATTCAGCGGGCATCAGGCGCTGCCGACACCGTGTTTGTCCTCTCGCTGGAAGTCAACATGGCTAAAGCAATTAGGAGCGGTATTTTCGATCCCTCCCTCGACCGGCTTTATGTTGTGTTCGACTCCGGTATCGAAGACCAGCAACTGGTGGCCTCAGACAGCAGCAAATTCACACTCATGCTTACCCAGGGTTTTGATTCTGGTGCTGTCTGCCATTTCAGATTCAGAATCAATGATTTTATCACCGAATCTGTAGACCGGCAGATACTCATAGGTCAGGGAATAAATTATTATTCCTGCTGGTGGAATAATGTTTACCTCAATTATACTTGGTTCCAGGTCGATATGTCCTACCCCGTGCAACAACATACTTTCAGACCCGATACCGATTATGTTGATATGATAGGGAACATCAACAACTGGCAGGGCTCCCCGCACTTTACACGGATTGGGACCAGCAACGTTTACCAGACCATGTACAATATTGAGCCTGATTTTATAGCTGCATTTAAATTCAGGATCAATGGAGACAGTAACGGTGTCGAACTGAAAGGTAAGCCAAACAGGCTGCTTCTGGCTCCCGACAGCCTGATCCACTCCCTTTACTGGTTCAATAATTATAATCCGTCGAAGATCCCTATGACCTTCTCATGCGATATGAAATACATGACCTGGGCGAAACATTTCAGCCGACACGCCGATCATGTGGATGTGGCCGGTTCATTCAATGGCAACGGGGCTTACGATATCCTGTATGATGATAACAAAGACAGTATTTATACGGCTACCGTCTTTATCGATACTGCGTATTACCGTCAGAATCCTATCAGTTTTAAATACCGTATCAACAGCTCCTGGCTTAGCGCCGAACTGAAGGGCCAACCCTTCCGTACCTATGTTCTGCACGATACCATCTCGGGCCCGAATACCGACGATTCATGGTTCAATAACTGGAACCCCTTAAACCCAACCATTCCGATGGCAAACGATGTGGATATTCAAGGCGTCTGCGTGTTCAAAGAGGTTCTTTCCGGAGTTTACACCTATGAAAACATTAATGGGTTCGCCGAAGGCGTAAGCACTTACCAGTGGTATCGCAGCTCCGATTCACTTGGTATTAATCTAACCCGGATCGACACAGCAATACATATTACATATACTGTAGATACTCTCTCAATTCACCAATGGCTTGTTTTCGAAGTTACTCCCGTGGCCGACAGCGGCGATCTTCGTATTGGCAATCCGGTCAGGGTCATTACCAGGTCTTCGGCAGGTGCAGTCGGTATATCAGATCTCCAAAACCTGATTTCGAGAGTATACCCCAATCCCAGCTACGAAAAAGTCAAGATTGAAGGACCTACAGAAATCAACAAGATCGAACTTTACGACTTGACCGGAAGAAGCGTCTTCGTCCTCGACAAAATCAATGACAAACAATGTACTATCAACCCATCAGGCCTGCTCCCGGGCATATATCTGCTCAAAGCCACCGGCAAAGATAATACCACCGGCCACGCCCGCCTCCTCCGCCAATAATTCATTCCTTCATTCCTTCATTCCTTCATTCCTTCAACAAAAAATCAACGGCCTCCCCTTCTCCATACTCCCTTGCCGGCTGTCCGTAATCGAACACTCTCAGTTTCCTCGATCCCTTAAGTTCAATAGTGTTCCCTTCAATCCAAAACAGGCAGGCTTCACGTAAGCCAACGACACGGACATCCCTGTTCACTGCTAAAAACTCAAGTATCCTCTGTTCCCTTGTTTCTCCGGCATGCCCCTGTGGATTCGCATCCAGGTAATGCGGATTGATCTGAAAAGGGATAAGATCAAGACACTTGAACGATGACGGTTCTGCAATGGGCATATCATTGGTTGTTTTCATAGTCGGACAAGCTACATTCGAGCCGGCACTCCATCCAACATAGGGTATTCCCAACCTTACCTGATCCCTTATCGGATGCATAATCCCGGTCTCATGCATCATTTTTACAAGATGAAATGTATTGCCTCCGCCCACGACAATACATTCGGCTTTTTTTACTGCCTGGCGAGGGCTGTCTGAACTGTGCACCGACATTAGGTCCACACCAAAACCGGCAAAAACACTTTTCACTCTTTCTTCATATATGTCATACGACTGCGATATACCTTCCCCACTTAGGTTGACCCCGGCATATGGGACAAAAAGAACTGAACGGACAGAAAATTTTTTCAGAAAATTTGCTATATATGGCCTGGGCCAGCCAAGATATTCCTCTCCGGCATTTGTGGAGTTACTTATTAAAAGAAGGTTTCTTTTCATGACTTTGGTTTTAGATGTAAAGGTATATGGAATTATCAGATATCAGATATCTGCCATCTGACTAAAGTTTTTCCCACGCCTTGATATAAACCTCGGTAAATCGGCTCATCCAGGAGTTGGCCGCTGAATAACGCCGAACAATCTGTTGTGGGTCAGCATTGGCATTGGCAAGTTTATCCCTCACTGAAAGGGAACGGGCTGTTTTTTCCTGGTAACTATATGTTTGGATATCATGCATGCCCTGAACATTCAGTAGCTTCAGATAACGCAAAGCTTCAACAGGATCATTTTGGTTCAGGTAATATTCCAGCGCTTGTATTGAAATGAACGGATTTGCCTTGGTTGCCACATAATCGTAGACCGAGGTAAGCGGTATCCCGAAATAATCAATTCGTTTTAAAGTATAATTTTTTTCATTGGCAGCCAGCAAATTCAGGCCTCTTGCATAATCCCCTGTCACCATCGCAATATTAACTTCATCTAAATTTTCCTGGTAATCTGCAGCATCCTTATACTTATTGAGTGAATCCTTCAATGCGGTGATGTTGGGACTGCAGTTTGACATTTTTTCTGCCTGAATTATAGCATGTTCGAGAATCCCGGCGCCCCTGTTGAAATTCTGTATTGCAAAACATCTTCCTGCCCTGATATTGAATAAAACCAGACTGTCTTCCAATGTCTCGCAGGAACGACCACTTATCCTTGACTGGTATAGTGCAATCGCTTTGAGTATATCCGGATCCTGAGCCAACCCTTTGCTTTTTGCCGTTTCAGAAGCAAGAGTGAGAAAGCTCCCCGCCGAATCAGGCTTGTTACTCCAAATGAATCGCTGTTCCTGTGAAATCCGGTCGAGCAGCCATTGCTTATACGACTGCTGATATAAGGAATCAGCCACAGGATCTGAAGGAACTGCATATGCTGCAGAAATTATTTCCGCCTGCTCAAACTGCATGATCGCCCTCGGGAACTGCCTCTGCCTGTAATAGGCCGATGCGAGTATATTAATCTTTTTAACCCTGATGAGGGCAATGACAGGAGCCAGTGAATCCAGATCCTGCCTCGCACCTGCTGCAGCGTATGTGTTGCTTAGCATCATGCCTGCCTTGTCGAAATACACCAGTGCGCTATCGGAAAGACCATGCACCAGTGCTTTCCTGCTTCTCTCTTTATAATCTCTGATAATACCAAGCCTTGCCTTCTCTTTTTTATCAAGAATGTCGGGAGCCAGCATTTCGAGCGCTTTTCCATAGAATGTCTGTTCATGGCTGTTCAAACATTCCAAGGCTTCGGTATAATTCCCCTTATCGAGAAGATCGCTGCAATGATCGAGTTGCCCGATAAAGATAGAACGGTATACTCTGCGGTATATGGAATCTGAAGTGATATAAGCCGGGTAAAGTTCCATGTATTTCTCAGCTTTCTGCAAGTATTCCATGGCAAAATTCACGCTACCACTTTCAAGGCTGCTTGAAGCGATGCCAGCATAGGAATTATAGATCCCATTCACTCCAACCGACATCATATCCTCCCAGCCATTATGGTTTGTCAGATACGGGTTTACCATAGCCATTTTGTGGGCATTCTCCATCAGAAGCACCGCATCTGAATATTTCTTCCCGGCTATCAATGCCTTTGCTTTTGTGCGGTAAGCATTCATCAGACTTTCAGAAGCCCATGAAAGCAAGGTGTCGGGCCTGGCATCAGGGAACATGCGGATGAGCACTGACTGTATAAAATCGCTGTCACTCCCGAAAACGCGGTCTGAATAAAACGCATTTAAGTAATCCTGATATATTTTGCCCTGAATATTATCCATCAGTGCGCCAAGCCTGATGTACCTCATCAGCCGTTCCATAAAATAAGATGCCAGACTATCGGCAGGCATGCAACCTTTCAGGGCCCCTGATTTTTCAAGTGTTTCAGCCAGGTTGAACAAACAAGTTCTTGATATTTTAAATAAAGCCAGATGTTTTTCAAGAAGATGCCCGGGATCATACCCTCCCTGTAACAGACTGTTCCCAAAATCCCTGTTTCTAGTGAGGTTCACCATCCTTACAAGTTCCGAGAGCCTGATGAAATTCAGAGGAATTCCCACAGGGTCTCTCATATCCCAGCCCCGGGTTTCAACCTCCAGGTTTTCGAGCATTGCCACAGAGGCATAATAATCATCGATGAGGCTTTTCCTTGCATAAAAACGCTGAAAGTCTGAATCAGAATAAATAAATCTGAAGTTCCTGGCAATCAATGTATCCACAGCAGTATCGATAGATAGCCGGGGCAATTTAAAAACAATGCTGGCGCTTCCTGCAGGTACTATACCTTCAAACTCCAGAATCGTACCGTTATCATTGTCAGGTTTAGTGGCATTTTTAAGTTCAAACCTGAACGACGAAGGCATTAGAACATCATCCATCGGAAATTTTCGGTACTGAAGATAGCCTGATAAGCTGAAATCAGAGAACCTGATCACGGCAAGCACAGATAAAAGATTCTCGGGCAACACTGAAATTTCTTCTCTGAAACCAATGGTAATATTGACAAATCGGGGCGGCTTAAGAAAATCCCTGGCCAGCTCCTCAAGGATGTCATTACCGTAATTAGTCTTCTGTTTGAAGTCGGCTTTATAGGGAAATCTCCATGACCTGAGGCCTGAAGAATACCTGTATTCTGACTGAGTAAAACCCGGGAACGCCAAATATATGATAAAACAAATTACGATAATTGATCTGTTAACACTCATCCTGGCGGTGGGGTTTGACAACAAAAGTATAAAATGAGAGCCGAATCGAACATTTTTTTATCAATAAACCAAATTATTCTTACTTTTGGTCATGAACAAACAAATCCATTCTTTATGATCAAGAAATACACCAGCCGCCTGCTATGGCTAATTGCAGCATTTGTCATCGTCATGAACCCCTCGTGTAAATCCAAAGATAAAGGTCAAACCGAGGCGCCCCGTTTTAAAGTCATGCAGTTAAAGGGAAGTACTGTCCCGATTTTCCTTGAAATGGTAGGCCAGGCCGAAGGTATTCCCACGATCGACATCCGTGCCAGGGTCGAGGGGTATCTCATGAATTGGTCGTTTCTGGAAGGTTCGATAGTAAACAAAGGCCAGCATCTTTTTGGCATCGAAAGGGATAAATACCAGAATAATCTCGATTATGCAATCGCCGACCTCGACAATAAAACAGCTGCCTGGGAATTGGCCAAGCTGAATGTCACCCGCTTAAAACCCCTTTTGTCAACCAGCGCCATCAGCCAGAATGATTATGATAAAGCTGTTACCACAGAAAAGCAGGACCGGGCTAGCGTGGCCAGCGCCAAAGCCCAACTGGATCAGGCAAAACTCAACCTTTCGTATACCGAAATGACTTCGCCGATCACGGGCTATATCGGTTCAGTCCAGGTTCGTCCGGGCAACCTCGTCGGAGCAGGTGAAAGCACACTGCTGGCTACAGTCTCTGCTGTTGACCCGATGTACGTGAACTTTCAGATGAACGAAACCGATTATCTCGCGATCATGCGCTGGGTCTCTGCCCACAAAGTAGTACTGAGCAAGAATGGCCCGATTAAAGCATACTTCACACTGGCTGATAAGAAGAGATATCCAATCCCGGGAGAAATCGATTTCATCGACAGGAATATCAATCCAACAACAGGTACTATCGCATTGAGAGCCAAAGTCTCCAACCCTGAACAGATCATCAAACCGGGGAACTATTGTCAGGTTCAGCTTGTAATGAGCGAAAAAGACAGCACCGTGGTTGTACCCCAGAGCGCTTTAAGCATCATCCAGGGGAAATACTTCGCATTCGAAGTCGGCACCGACAATAAAGTAAACCGGGTTCCGGTAAACATCGGCCGGAGCTTCGAAAATAAAATCGTAATTACTGCCGGGCTTAAACCGGGTTCCAGGATCATGCTTGAAGGATTCCAGAAATTCCAGGATGGAATGACTATTGAACCTGTCATCGTGAATGATACATTGACTGTTCCCGGACCGGGAGGGATGTAAATAAATGGTGAAATGGTGAAATGGTGAAATCAATCAATCAATCAATCAATCAATAATTCAATAATTCAATAATATGCTCCAGACCTTTATTACCCGACCGATCTTATCTTCGGTAATAGCGATCCTGATCACTCTGGTAGGGATATTGGCAATGTTCACACTGCCTATTTCCCAGTACCCCGATATCGTGCCTCCCACGGTGACTGTTAATGCTACGTATCCGGGTGCCAGTGCCGAAGTTGTGCAAAAGACGACTTCTGTACCTCTTGAAGAACAGATCAACGGAGTTGACAATATGATTTACATGCAGTCGCAGTGTGCCAACGACGGCTCCTGCCTGATCACGGTTTATTTCGAAGTCGGGACAAACCCCGACATGGCCACGGTAAACGTTCAGAACAGGGCGCAGCGTGCCTTCAATGTATTACCCCAGGAAGTCGTTAACAGCGGTGTTATTGTACAGAAAAAGAACCCGTCCATCCTAATGCTTTATACTCTGAGTTCAAACGACACCGCTTACGACACCAAATTTCTTGCCAACTACTGCAACATCAACATCGTGAACGTGTTGAAGCGAATAGAGGGTGTTGGCGATGTTCAGCTTTTCGGAGGAGATGATTATGCCATGCGTATCTGGCTCAACCCCGACCGCATGGCCGGGTTAAAGATTACTCCCCAGGACGTGGAAAAGGCTATCAAGGAACAGAACCTTGAATCTGCACCCGGGCAGGTCGGCAAGAACCCGGCTGCAATCGGGCAGGAAGTTAGTTACGTGATCAGGGTGAAAGGCCGGTTTACCACCACCAAAGAATTTGATAATATCATCGTCAGGTCAAATCCTGATGGCTCATTTGTAAGGATCAAAGATGTGGGCCGGTCTGAATTAGGACTGAAGACCTACGACAACTATTCGAGACTGAATGGGAAGACCGCCCCTGCCATTGCCATTTACCAGTCGCCCGGCTCCAACTCTCTGGCGGTAAAGAAAGCCTGCGATAAGACGATGGACCAGCTCTCCACTGAATTCCCAAAAGGCATCAGCTACCAGATAGCTCTGGATACCACTGCATTCGTTTCAGCTTCTATCGATGAAGTCATCAAGACCCTCATTGAAGCATTTATCCTGGTGTTTGTTGTAGTATTCATCTTTCTGCAGGACTGGCGCGCCACTCTCATCCCGGCAATCACTGTTCCTGTCTCTCTGATTGGGGCGCTCGCGGCTTTCACGTTTTTCAATTTCTCCATTAACCTATTAACATTATTCGCCCTTGTGCTCGCGATCGGGATCGTGGTCGACGATGCCATTGTGGTCCTGGAGGCGATCCAGGAGAAAATCGACAACGAGCATCTTTCGCCTCTCGATGCGGCCAGACAGACCATGAAAGAGATTACCGGCGCCATCATCACGATCACCCTGGTGCTTTGCGCTGTATTTATTCCGGTCACCTTCCTTTCAGGTACTACCGGTGTGATGTACCGGCAATTTGCCCTTACCCTCATCGCATCCATTCTGATATCGGCCGTTCTTGCATTGATTCTGAGTCCGGCGCTATGTGCCATAATCCTCCGCCCAACGGTCCGGAAAAAAGGCCTTATCGGAAAATTCTTTGACGGATTTAATACCGGGTTTGAGAAGACAGTGAACGGCTACACTTCTCTGGTGAGAAATTTTCTTCACCATACATACAGGCCTGTCCTCTTCCTGATTGTTGTTTCCGTTCTGATGGTGTTTATCATGAAAGCCCTGCCAACAGGGTTTATCCCCTCCGAAGACCAGGGGTATTTCTTTATTAACGCCTCATCTCCAAAGGCAGCATCTCTTGCGGTCACCGACAAGGTAATGCAACAGGTAGAAGGAATCCTGGCAAAGACCGAAGGCATCAAATATTACCTGATCGTGCCCGGGTACAGCATCCTCGACGGCTCGGTAAACACTACCAATGCCATGGCGTTCATCAACCTTCTCCCCTGGGATGAGCGATCAAAAACAGCCGATGAGATCATTGCCGAAGTACAGGCAAAAATGAAACTTATCCCCGGAGGAATCAGTATGGCGTTTAACCCTCCTCCAATCCCGGGCCTTGGAAAGACAGGCGGACTGGAATTCCAGCTTGAAGATAAAACAGGTTCGGGTTCAGCTAAACTGGCTGAAGTCACTGCTGCATTTGTTGCAGAAGCCAGTAAAAGGAAAGAGATCGCTTCGATCTTTACCTCCACGCGAAACGACGTCCCCCAGCTGTATATCGACCTGGATAATGATAAGGCCAAAAAGATGGGGGTTTCCATCAGTGATATATATGGTGCGTTGCAGGCTCTGTTCGGAAGTTATTACGTGAACAACTTCAACCTTTTCGGAAAGTCCTACCAGGTGATTGTACAGGCTGAAGCAACAAACAGGGCCAATCCGGAAGATATCTCCAAGGTTTATGTTAGAAACGATCAGGGGCAGATGGTACCTCTGGGAACTCTTATCAGCATTAAACGCGTCCAGGGTCCCGACATTGTTAAACGATTCAATCTGTTCAGTTCGTCGGATATGACAGCCGAACCTGCAGCAGGATATTCTACGGGCCAGGCCATTATAGCTGTAAAAGAATCGGCTGAAAAAACACTTCCTTATGGTTTTGGCTATGAATATTCGGGAACCACGAGAGAAGAACTTATCTCTGGAGGCCAGGCGCCATTCATCTTTGCCATGTGTTTCGTGTTTGTATACCTGCTTCTTTGTGCACAATACGAAAGCTGGCTTCTCCCCTTGCCTATTCTGCTGGCGCTCCCCATCGGTATTTTCGGCGCTTTTGGCCTGCAATGGATACGCGGTCTTCAGAACAATATTTTCGCCCAGATCGGGATCATCATGCTGATCGGCCTGGTTGCCAAAAACGCCATCCTTATCGTGGAATTCGCGAAGCAGAAACATGAGGAAGGATTGGAACTTCTTGAAGCTACCATAGCCGGGGCCAAACTCCGGTTCAGACCCATTCTGATGACTTCATTTGCATTTATCCTCGGGGTTGTACCTCTCGTAATCGCTTCCGGAGCAGGTGCCAACAGCCGTCATGCTCTTGGGACATCAGTGTTCGGTGGCATGTTACTGGCCACATGCTTCGGAGTGCTTGTGGTACCTACCTTATATGTCATTTTCCAGAGGATTGACACGAAGATGAAAAACAAAAAACCGCTTGCTACACCTGAAATTGCCGAAACAAAATAATGTTCAATCGTACTTAACTACCCGATATGATTTCAAAGAAATATATATTCCTTCTTTTCGCGGTGATCCTACTTGGAAGTTTCAACGGCTGTAAAATCGGACCTAACTATAAACGACCGCAAACAGACCTGGGAAAGCAATACAGATTCTCGAGCCAGACCGACACTCTGTCGTTTGCCGATACCGCCTGGACAAAGCTTTTCAGAGATACCGTACTGCACAATCTGATAAAAAAAGGTCTTAAATACAATTTCGATCTGAGGATAGCGTATTCCCGGATCAACGAAGCTTTGGCTCAGTTCAAGGCAGTAAGAGCCCAGCTCTTTCCGGCAATCAGCGCCGAGGGTTCTGCACTATACCAGAGCATGGAAACCGCTCCTTCAGGCACGATACAGTACAAAGATGTTTACGGTACGGCTAACCTCAGCTGGGAGCTTGACATCTGGGGTAAGCTCCGCCGCGCCAAAGAGTCGGCAAGGGCCCAGATGCTGTCGCAGGTAGCTTATCAACAGGCCGTATATATCAACCTCATCTCAAGTATAGCCCTCGGATATTACAACCTGATTGAATACCGCGATGAACTCACGATCACAAGGTATACTGTAAAAATTCGTGAAGATGCGCTGACCCTGGTAAAGGGAAAACTTATCGCAGGGACTGTTTCCGGACTCGTGGTTGCCCAGGCCGAAGCTGAACTGGCCACCGTGAGAGCCCAGGTGCCCTCTATGGAACAGGCAATTGGCATACAGGAAAATGCTATCAAGCTGCTCTTGGGTGAACTGCCTGGTGAAGTTAAAGGCGGGAGCCAGCTCATGGCCCAGATTGACACGACTATAATTCCCAAAGCAGGTATCCCTTCACGGCTAATCGTTCGCCGCCCCGACATCATCGAATCAGAACAGCAGCTGGTATCGGCTAACGCCGAGATAGGTGTTGCAAGAGGGAAGATGCTGCCATCAATAAGCATCAATGCCTCATTGGGCTTCTCCACCCTGGGCGCAGGCCTTATCGGATCGGCCGTGGGTGGTCTGGTAGCTCCTATCTTCGGATTTGGAAAACTCAGGGCTAATCTCCGTAAGGCCCAGGCCGTTAATGAACAAATGCTGATTAATTACCAGAAAACCATTTATAATGCAATCGGTGAAGTTTCCAACGGCATGCTTTCAGTCGATAAACAACACCAGATGGTTGTCCAGCAAAGAGCCCTTAATAATGCAGCCCAGACGGCCTTCGACTTGTCAAACCAACTCTGGAACGCCGGCTATGCAAGTTACCTCGACGTGATCGATGCCCAGAGACTTCTTTACCAGGCTCAGATTCAGCTTTCGCAGGCCCAGCTAAGCTCGCTGCAAAGCGTGGTGAACCTTTATCTCGCCCTCGGAGGTGGCTGGAAATAATTTCATAAGTGCGTAATATTGTAATCATGCGAAACATTCTTAAACACCAAAAAAACATTTTACTCACGGCGCTTCTGCTGCTGTTGCTTTCGGCCCCTCTCCTGGCCCAGAATAAGGCCGACAGCCTTACCGACCAGTTAAAGAATGAAATGTACAAAAAGCTTAAACATTTCACTTTCGGTTTCTATGTCGATGCATATTACAATGGAACCCTGAGAAGCAAAGGTGACACGTCAAATGTTGTTCCATTCTCGAGTAACTGCCCTGTACAGGATCAGATACGTCTAAATGTTGCTGCCTTAGAGATAAGCTATACAGCCGACAGGGTTAGAGGCAAACTCGCTATCCAGTTTGGAGATGCACCCAATCTGCTTGCCGCCCCGCAGGCCCAGTTTATTAAAAATCTGAGGCAGGCTAACTTCGGATGGCGTCTGTTTAAAAAACTCTGGCTCGATTTCGGGTATTTCCTGAACCCGATCGGGATAGAATCCTCCTGGCCTGTATTAAACTATCTTAGTACTGTCTCAGTCGGAGGCTATTTTGAACCGGGTAACTTGCTCGGAGTTAAACTTACATGGAACGCGTCTGATAAATTCTGGGGAGGATTAATGATTGGGAACCCATACTCCCTGGCCTATGGGAAAAATACTCATATGGCTGGGCTGTTGTTTGTTTATTACACACCTATCCCCCGCCTGACCCTGAATTATAATAACTTTTTTGGCAACCAGGCGCTGAATGATATTAGCGTTAATAATGATATCCTGTATAATAACCTGATTGTCCAGTACAATCCCGTCGACCCTCTGTTTTTTACCGGCCAGCTCGACTTTGCAGCTCAGACAAACAGCCAGATCGCTCCAGACACTACCAAGACCGCAACCATGTTTTCAGGCATGCTCGAAGCAAAATACGTATTCCTGAGCAAATATGCAGTTGCCGCGAGGTATGAATTCTTTAACGATCCCGACGGGTTCCTTTCATACCTCTATCATTACAATAATATCTATCGTGGTCTTATGACCCAGGGCTTCTCGGTCGGCTTCGAATACAAACCCATTAAAATAGGCTATATCAGGCTCGAATACAGACACCTGTTTGCTGCCCCGGGAAATAACGTCTTTTTGAGTTATACCAGCGACCAGATGCAGTCAATAATTTTTACAACTGGAGTAAGATTCTGACAATGATTACTTTATCGCGAAACGACATAGAACAAAGATATCGCAGAATTGCTGACGCAATTTATGAACATCGTTTCAAATCGGCCCTGGACGAATTTTCGCAATGGATACGGTTTTCAAGCAAGCAGGATTTCTTTTACCAGCTCGAGACTCTGAACGATAATTACAGAACCCTGCTCCGCTATGCTTTTGAAGGCTATAAAGACCCACAGCAGGAAACCATTCTCAAGAGTCTTTCTGCTTCCCTTCTGTCGCTGGCCGATGAATTGCTGCAAAGCATGAGGGAAGCAATGCTACCCTATTCTTACCATGAAAAACAAAACCTGCAGATTGAATTCGGGCAAGACCCTGAGAAAATCTCAGCTTTCATCGAAGACATGTTTCTTTACCGCGAGGTAGACAAGCTCATTAACACAACCGAAGAAGGGACCGGAGAAGGTCATAAAGCCATTCCCCCTCAGAAACTTGATGCTTTGTTTAAACTGATCTGGCTTACCGAGAAAACAGATGAACACCATCTAAGTCTGGCCAGAGCCATCAACCGGTCTGAAAGTATCGAATGGCATGAAAAATCTCTCGTTGTAAGCGCCTTGACTTTAAGTCTCCTGAACTACTTTGACCTGCAGAAATTCATGATGCTTATTGAATTTATCGAAGCCGGAGAAAAACAGGTCTGCCAGCGGGCGCTTGTAGGGCTGCTGCTTGGGCTGATAAAATATGACCGCCGCATTGCAAACCATCCTGAGCTTCTCGAAAAACTTCATTCCCTGATCAGTGACCCGGAGATCCTGAACAAAGCCGAAGTCGTTCTGCAGCAATACCTGATGGCACGGGAGACAGAGAAAATCACCAGGGAATTTGAAGAAGAAGTACTTCCCGATATGAAAAAGATGATGCCAAAAATAGAAGATAAGCTTCAGCTTGGCGATCAGATTGAGGAGACTGATATGGAAGGAAAAAACCCGGGTTGGAAAGGTATGGTTGATGAAGTTCCGGGTCTTTTTGAAAAAATTGAGAAATTTTCTAAAATGCAGATGGAAGGCGGAGATGTTTTTATGAGTACTTTCCAAATGCTCAAACGATTCGATTTTTTTAACCGGATGTCTAATTGGTTTATCCCTTTTTACAGGCATAATCCCGAAGCAGGAATGCTGTTTCCCGGTAACGAAGACATCAGCCGCAGACTACTCGACAGCCTCGAGCATGCTTTTTATATCTGCAACTCTGATAAATATTCCTTTGTTCTGAATTTTCAGGCAATCCCGGCTCAACAGCGTAATCTCATCGTCACTAATTTTGAAGCCGAACTGGCCCAGATGAAAGAAATGGCCTCAGAAGAACAGTTGCTTGATCAGTCACTCAGTGAAAACGCTATCATCATACAATACATACAGGACCTTTACCGCTTTTATAAAATTTTTCCGGGCAGGGGCGAATTCGAAGACATTTTCAGGAAAAAGATATCCTTTAGTGACCTTTATTTTTACAGAACTTTTTTTGAACAGGAGCGGTTCACACTCAAACTGGCAGAGTTTTATTTCGAGAAAGGCCATTACTTTGAAGCGATCGATCTGTACGAATTTCTTAACACGAAAGGCCAACCCTCGGGAGAATTCTATGAAAAAATAGCCTTTAGCTATCAGAAATCAGGCCGGTACAAAAAAGCCGTGGAATTCTATAAAAAAGCTGAACTTTTTGATACCGACCGTCTTTGGATCCTGAAGAAACTCGCGTGGTGCTATGTCCGTCTCAAGGATTATCAGAATGCTCTTGAATACTTCACCGAAGCCATTGAACTTCAACCCTCAGACCAGTCCCTGCAAACCCAGCTGGCTCAATGCCACCTTAATCTAAGGGACTATGAGAAAGCTTCTCATATCTATGCACAGCTATTGTTTTATTCCCCTGCTAATATTAAATATCTCCGGCCAGCGGCATACTGCGACTTTGTAACTGGGAAACTCGAACAGGCAGAATCGGGCTACAGTGAACTCCTGTCAAGTATGACCAAACCTTCGGCCTATGATTTCATGAATGCGGGCCATGTATATTTATGCAAGGGTGAACGACATCGGGCCCTTGAATTTTACACTAAAAGCCTTTCCTCTGCCGAATTAAGCGAAGCGGAATTCATGGTAGCATTTGATGAAGATGTTCCTCACTTGTTAAAATATGGCATATTGATGGCTGAAATACCACTGATCAAAGATTATTTGTCGTTTCAAACAGAAAGGACATAGAAGAACGTGAAGGATTTCTTGATTCGGCTTCACCGAATACTACTTCTCTCTTTCCCTTTCGTGATGATGGCATTCACTTTAAATCAGGTGCAGTCCCAAACTACTGTTTTTGTTACAGGCTCTGAGTTCCACTGGAGCCGGGGTGCGGTTTCCCCGGTAATTCAGAAAACAGTCATCAAACAACTTACCGGGAACAATTACCGTATCGCTGCCGACAGCAACACCGCCGACTTTATCCTTAGCATTAAATGCCACTCCTATTATAATGGAGAGACTCCATTCTTTTTCTTCGGATTGCTCGATGCTACCCTTGGAGTGTATGATGTGAAGAATGCCAGAATAGTCTATGCAAACGAGCTGAAGAGGATCAAAGGTGGCAGCACTACCGTAGAACTCGCCGACGATAAAGTATACGCCAACGCCTCCCGGATTATTGCCGATACTCTGACCCGGTTTATAAACATCCTCACCAAAGGGCAACATTCTGTGGTCTCAAAACAGTCCCCTGAAGTTGAATCCCGCTGTGATGCCGACAAAGACATCCCCGAGCTTCCTCAGAACCGGCAAAACACTTATGTGCTCATCGTTGCCAACGATGCATATAGCCCCATGCAAACGGCCCGATGCTTCACCGACTCCATCGATTATCATTCCCGCGACGCAAGGGTTTTCAGGGAATACGCCATCCGTACACTGGGAATACCTGAAAGAAATGTTCAGATTGTCTTCAATGCCAAATCCTTTGAAATGCGCAGGGAACTGATCAGGCTGGCCTCCTATTCCAGAGGAATTAATGGTAACGCGGAGCTGATTTTTTATTATGCCGGATATGGACTGATCGATGAAAAAACCCTTGAACCCTATATTCTGCCGGTTGATGTTGAAAACGACGACTCTAAATTCATTATCCGGATCAGCGACCTCTACAAGATGCTACAGGAAGATGTCTCTAAACGGATTACTATACTTCTTGAAAGCTCCTTTAGGTTTGATGCCCTGAAACATCAGCATGAAAAGAGTCCGATGCCAAAAATATCTTTGCGTTTTTCCAATGTACCAGCGAATGTGTTTTTTCTGGCAGCAGCCATGCCAGGTCAGAAAGCCTGGTCAGACCCTAAGGCTGCACATGGCTTATTTACCCTGGCCTTGCTTACAAAATTAAAAGAAACCAAAGGCAAAGCCGGCCCAAAAGAATTGTCTGACTTTATTATTCAAAACGTTCGAGCTACATCGCTTAAAATGAAACTGAAAGAGCAGATCCCGGTTTCCCTCATAGGGTCTGCCGTGAATTTGGTCGTGACTCTACCTGAATAATATTTTATCGGCATTGTTATTGAGAAGTGAGTAAAAATTTAATAATTTAGTTATGTCCAATACGGTTCTTTACTTTTTCAAGCTTCCATTTCTGATTCTGATATTATCCTTGTTTTGCTTTTCCTGCACAGGATCTTCTTCTGGTGTAAAACTTGAAAACCAGACTGCTGAAACTCATAATGACGATTCGATATACCTCCCTCAACCTGACATCGACACCTTAGTGGATGATCTTTCCTCGATTATCGCCGGGTATGTTCCAAATGTTTATAAAAACAAAAATATTGCCGGCAATGACCATATGCTGTATCAGAAACAGGTAGAAAAAGACTGGGCCATCGTGTTAAAGAATAAAATCGGTCCGATCACCTCCTGGAGGGAGAAAAATATCCAGGCTGAGGTGCAGGATACTGGTACTCTTTTCTACCCCTTTGCAGGCGCTGATTTCCTATACGCAAATACCTTTTTCCCAAATTGTAAGAATTATATCCTTGTCGGACTGGAACCAATTGGAAAATTTCTGCGCTGCGATACGCTGCCAAAGGGCGAAATGCTGGCTTACCTTGAAAAGATACGATCTTCACTATATTTCTCAAATAACCTGGGCTTTTTCCGTACAGAAAGTATGATGAAAGACCTCAACCAACCCACACTGGACGGGACCCTTCCACTCATCGCTTACTATGTAAAAAGAACACACCACCTCATTCGCAAGCTCACGTATTTTTCTTTGGATACAGCCGGACTTATGGTGAAATGCACAGCTCAACTGTCACCGGTAGGAGTTCGGATTGATTTCTGTGATTCTACACTTTTAATAAATCAATCGGTGTATTATATCTCGTTTGACCTTTCAGATAAGAACCTGAAAAAGCACCGGGAATTGCTCGCCTTTGTAAGGAGATTTGACCATTGCCAAACCTTCCTGAAAGCTGCCTCTTACCTCATGTTTAATCCCGGTTTTCAGACCATTCGGAATTTTCTCCTCGACCATGCTAATGTTATTCTGCAGGATGATTCCGGAATCCCTTATCGTTTTTTTAAAACTGCAAAATGGGATGTCCGGCTTTTTGGGAGCTATACCAAAACTATCGTCAGATTTGAAAATAAATTCCAACCCGATCTTTTGGAGGCTTATGAAAAACAGGAAAAACCAAAGCCTGTTCCTTTCCGTATAGGGTATAATGTACTATTTAACGAGACCAACCTGCTACTCTCGAAGCGGAAGGACTGACAAGAGTCTGATTGTTAATCCATGGTTTGAGTAGGGTTCGATGACAATTCAAGTATTTTCTGGAATTGTTCAGATGTCAGGTCATTAAAGAAAAAATAAATTGGATCAATGGCGATCCCGTTTTTATAAACCTCATAATGTAAATGTGGCCCGCTGGAATAGCCGGTACTTCCAACATAACCAATAATCTGCCCTCGCTGAATCCTTTGACCAGGCTTGACAAAAATACGTGAAAGGTGACCATAAAGAGTCTCATAGGAATACCCATGGTTTATTTTAATGCAATTACCATAACCACCACTATTGAAGCCTGCCTCAGTAATAACACCATTACCGGTTGCATAAACGGGGGTACCTGTTGCCGCATCGAAATCAATTCCTTTATGAAACCGTAAAGCCCTTGTAACAGAATTTCTACGAACTCCGAAACCTTCAGCGATTCTTCTCATTTCTTTCATGCTTACAGGTTGGATCGCCGGAATTGCAGAAAGCATCTTTTCTTTATTCTTAGCCAAATTGGTTATTTCATCAAAGGATTTTGATTGAACATATGTCATCCAAAGGATTTTATCCATTTTGTGCCTGGTTTGTATCAACAGATTCGAACTGGGATAACCTGCGAGAGATTCATCTTTATCATTACCACCAACATCAGATTGCCTTAATTGATCTGAAATTGGAGCAGTTTCAAAAATGATGCGATAAACATTATCATCCTTATACTGTAATTCTAAAAGCAATTTATTCAGGTCGCCAAGGTGATCATTAAGCATTTGATATTGAAATTTAATTTTATCTATCTCTCTCTTCTGCACCTTTTCTTTAGGAGAATCCAGATAATTGAATGAATAGATCAAAGCAGCAACACCGAAAACAAATCCAAGGGAGAGATGTGAAAACAATAATAGAAGTCGCTTCCAGATTGTAATTTGTACCCGGGTAAAGGTGAGCGATTTTTTATTAAATTTATACTTAACCTTGCTCATAAAGCTGGTAATTATAGCTTATTTACTGAAAAGTCATATGTACTGTTTCATTTTTTTCTGGTTAATTCGTAATTGTATATCAATTGACCGAGATTCATCATAAATGGAAATCCAACTGAAATATACTCATATGAACCAGTGTTCACAATCTGATTGTTGTTGACATAAATTACTGCCGATAAAAAAAATTCAACCTTGTTCGATGTATCTGAGAAATAGGCACAATCGCTAAGAAACCCGTATGACTGACCAACAATATTGTAAATCTTTAAATTCTTATCGGGCTTTTTGTTGCGATCGCTACCGTAAAACAAATAATTCGTCAAAGTTGGGAAAAAATCAGCACTGTCTTTAAACACCGCGATTCCTGATTCATCCGGAGTACAAGACATATTTGCAAGCATGAAGTTTCTTTCTTCCTCTTTAATTTGCATTTTCTTTCCATTTTGAAAAGGATCAGGAAAGACTAAATGAGTAAGCAACAGATGCATTTCATCTAAAGGGAAAAAGTTTTTCCTGGAGAAATCCTTCCCGTGATTGACCACTTTATTATATTTATTAATGGATTTTTTTCCAATAACCATATTCCTCAATGGGGGGCTATAGGAGGAAGTATTAATTGTCTGATTTTGAGTATAAATGACTTCGCCCTTGTTATAGAATCTGAAAGTCGGAGAGTATTTGCAGTCGGTTGAATCGCATTTCGAAAAAAGTTGAACAATTCTGCAATTCTGAAAACCAAGGTCAATTAATCTATCTTGTATATACTTTTGTCCAAGAAACTGAAATAATCGGTTGTAAGAATCATTATCACTAACAATAAGAGCTTTACGTATAAAATGACCGATTGTCGCAACTGAATCTATTGCGCTGGGATCGGATATTAAGGAAGCCTGGCAGTGATTCGAACTTTCAATTTCCAATCTGGTATTTCTATCTAAACATGGAACATTAATTAAGTCCAGTTTCTCCAAAGCCAGAATAGATAAGGGTAATTTTACCATGCTTGCAGGATCAAAGTATTCGCTGGAGTTATGGCGGAAATAAAAAGAATTGAAGCGTTTATTGCCATTCTTGGATCTGTCGATTTGTGAATAAATTATTTGAACCTTAAAATGGGCTGGATCCTTAAGTATCGCTGCGAATTTAGCAGGATATTTCTGCATAAGGTGAAGGAGAAGGTTTTTATCATCCGTCTTTCTTTGCTGAGAAAATACAGGATGAAGAGTGGTAAGGCAAAGTATCAGGATCGATTTAAGAAAAACATTATGCATGTAATCGTTTATTTATGTAATAAAAAACCAATCCCAATAAACATATTCCAATCCCCTCCAATGATTGTACCGGTTTATATATAAACCCGTATACTAAAAGCCAGAGATTTACGAGCAAAAAGAAAGCGGAAGTGTAGGGATGTCCAAACGTTTTATACGTTCTTTCTGCCAGAGGATGTTTTCTTCGCTCAACGAATACACCGAGAACAGTGAGGAAAGTAAACAGGTTAAGCGTGAAACCAATAAGAATAATAACGTTTTCAAATGTAGACGTTATAATAAACACAATAGCAATGATGCTCTGAAAGATGATAGCAATGCTGGGTGTGTCATTATATTTTTTTGAAAGCCACCTGAACGATTTATAATCTTCTCCAACGGCATTATAAACCCTTGGGCCAATGATAATCATTGAGCTCACAGATGAGATTAATAAAAATGAGATCACGAGTCCCATCACTGTGCCTGCATTAACACCCATGATTTTTTGAGCAAAAATATAGCCTATCTCTATTTGTCCCGATAATTCCGGAATAGGCACTGAATAAAGAAAGACAAATGAAAGCGAAATATAAAGGAAGGTCACGAATGCGGTTCCGGCAATCAGGCTAAGAGGAATATTTTTCTTTGGGTTTTTTATCTCGCTTGTAATATAGGCAGCAGCATTCCATCCGGAATAAGAATATGTAACAAAAAACATGGAAATTGCAAAAGAAGGGCTGATCATTTCTTTCACTGCCTTTAAATCAGGAGCAAACGAAAGTCCTGAATGGCCGCCGTAAAACAATCCAAAAAGAATTAAAGTAAGGATGAAAACAATTTTAATGATTGTCATTACATTTTGAAACATTGCCCCGGCTTGTTTATTAAACGAATGCAGTAATGATAAGCCAATTATCAGAATTATAGCAAGGATCACGGAAGGACTAAGGTGATCAATCGGAGAAGGAAGCATAGACTCTATTCTGACTGAACTTGAAAAATATTTTCCAAAAGCAATTGCAGCAGCAGCAATCGGAGCAGCGAAACCGACAGTAATAGATATCCAGCCAGCTAAAAATCCTAAAGCCGGATGATAGATTTTTGACAAGAAATTATATTCTCCTCCGGAACGAGGAAAAAGATTCCCAAGCTCAGAATATGCGAAAGCGCCGCAAATAGAGATCAATCCACCAAGCAGCCAAAGCATCAGCAAAGTAAATCCTGAAGTGATACCCATCACCTGAAACCCGAGGCTCGTAAAGACACCTGTTCCAACCATATTTGCAACAACAATTGAAATGGTAGTAAACCGGCTGAATTGTCTTTTCATCTTGTGGTTTTAAATAGCATTGTGAATTACTGTACTGAACTTTTAGAAAAATATTTTACTTTAAGTTTTAATGCCACATTAACAAGGGCTATAAGCACAGGCACTTCAACCAGGGGTCCTATTACAGCTGCAAAAGCTTCTCCTGAGTTAATCCCAAACACTGCAATAGCAACGGCAATGGCCAACTCGAAATTGTTGCTTGCTGCCGTGAATGACAAGGTAGCTGCCTGCTCGTAGGTCGCCCCTACCCTCTTGCTCATATAGAAAGAGACGAAGAACATAATGATAAAATAAATAGTCAATGGGATCGCAATGCGGATGACATCCAGGGGAATTCTCACAATATATTCACCTTTGAGCGAAAACATGACCAAAATGGTGAACAGAAGGGCGATCAGTGTGAGCGGACTGATCTTCGGAATGAATTTCGTGTGATACCACTCCTTGCTTTTTATCCTGATCAGGATAAAGCGGGTTAAAAAACCAGCCAGGAATGGTATTCCAAGATAAATGAACACACTTTCGGCAATTTGTTTAATGGTTATAGCTGCAACGGCACTGTTTGTCGGCAAACCAAACCATGCAGGGAAGACTGCGATGAACAGATAAGCATAAACAGAAAACAGCAGTACCTGGAAAATCGAGTTGAAAGCAACCAATCCGGCACAGTATTCATTATCTCCTTTGGCCAGCTCATTCCAAACAATGACCATGGCTATGCAACGGGCCAGTCCGATCAGTATTAGTCCGTACATATAATCGATGTTGAACTGCAGGAAGATAATGGCCAGAAAAAACATGAGTAAAGGGCCGATCAGCCAGTTCTGAACCAGGGAAAGACCCAGGATCTTTGTGTTTTTAAAAACATCGGCTAACTCTTCATATTTGACCTTGGCAAGGGGCGGATACATCATCACAATGAGGCCGATAGCTATTGGAATATTTGTTGTACCTGATGACATCGAGTTCCAGAAGCCGGCAATTCCCGGGAAAAGCCATCCCCAGAAAACGCCAATGGCCATGGCTGAAAATACCCACAACGTGAGATAGCGGTCCAAAAACTTTAGTCTTGTCTTCATTTTTATTGGTTTAGATTCCTGACTTCTTCTGTGTTTTATTTTTATCAGCAACAATTACTTCCCTCGCCGCAATCGCATGTTGGCTCTGTACCACGCAGCAACCCATTGATGATACCAGCGGCGCAACCAACACCGGATTTTACGGTAATGGCTCCTTCACTGCAATTTTTCGCACAAGCGCCGCATTCCATGCAGAAATCCCTGTGCAGTATGACTGCTTTTTTAGCTTCAATTCCAAAAACATCGTGCGGGCATACTACCATGCACATCCTACATCCATTGCACTTTGCTGCATCCAGCTCAAGTGTAACGACATCGGTAAGGTAAACAAATCCGTTCATATTATAAAAATCTTGCTATTATCCAACCAATAATGCCCAGGGCTGCCATCGCGATCTGCACCGGCAAGGCAGTCTTCATCTCTTTCTGTACGCCCGATAGTGATGTAAATGTTGAAGATCCGGTGAAATTCATAGCCATAAATGAGGAAAGACCACCCATCATTAAAAACCAGGAAATATTCTCAACCAGAGTCCGGCCCAAAGTACCGGCAAACAAAAGCAGGATTGCCACTAACCATACGGTAACAAGTCCTTTGGCCGAAAATCTGCGAAAAGGAATCCAGGGAAGTATGGCCGGTGTAAGTACGCAACCTGCCAAATAACCTGAAAACAGGTTGACCGCGGTCCTCCCTGCATTTTCAAACACAAGATCGAGGGAATACCCGGAACGATTCAGGCCCGAAAGGATAATAAACACCATTGGGACTATCAGCAGGTAATATTTGCCGTAAAACAGATCTACCGGAATCAATTTGAGCCGTTCCACGAATGGAAAGGTAATTTTACGCATATCATCGGTAGCTTTTAGACCGGCATTGAGAAAAGCCCGGATGTCTTCCGCCAGAACAGGTCCATAGATTACTGTAAACCCGGTCATTTTTTTCACATCATGAGCGGCCACACCGGCAGCGCTCAACTGGGGCAAAATTATTTTACGGTGGTCAACGAGCTGGTCGAGATGATGAATCCTTATTCGTCTTACCACTTCCTTGGTGCCGAAAGTCCCTTTGCCAGCGGCGCACCATACATTAATGCCTTTGGTTTCGATGACCAGTATCCATCCGTCAATACCTTTGAGCGCCCGCCTGAGGTGGTCAAAGCTAAGCTTGTAATTTCCGGTCACGAAAACAAGAGAATCACGACCGGGATTACCCACGGCGTAAATACCGGGCGTTACGCGATATTTGAAACGCCCAAGGTACCAACGCACTTTTACTGCGCCCCAACGGTCATAAAAATCCCATCGGGTTGCTACATGCGGTATTGCACCAATCTGCGTCATAAACTCTTTTATTGCTGCATTTCCGGTTTGATCGTTTCATTATAAAACGACAGAAAGCCTGCTTTGATTTCATCTCGCACCCTGCGGTAAACCGGCAGCACTTCTTCCGCAGTACCAACCGCATCGGCAGGGTCATCGAAACCAATATGCCAACGGTTTTTCACCTTTCCGGTAAAGGCAGGGCAGGATTCCCTGGCTCCGCCGCAGACCGTAATCACATAGTCGAAAGGCTCGGAAAGAAAAAGATCAACACTCCTGGGTTTATTCTGTGAAATATCTATCCCTGCTTCTTTCATCACTTCAACAGCATTTGGATTAGCCTGGGGAGCCGGATGGGTTCCGGCTGAAAAAACTACCAACCGGGGGTCAAAGGATTTCATAAATCCCTCGGCCATCTGGCTGCGGCATGAGTTACCGGTGCATAAAATCAGTATTTTCATAAAACGGGTTTATTCACATTTATTTTCATTAACGATTTCCTTAAAGAAAGCATTAGCCGTTTTTCCCAGTTCTGTAATTTTTTCGGGGTTTAGGCAATAATTCACCCTGGCACCATCGACAGTCCCCTGTATCAAGCCGGCCTTTTTTAACTCTGCAAGGTGCTGGTTGACTGTAGTGCGACTCAATGGCAGTTCGTCGGAGATATCCCCAGTAATACAAACCTTTGTTTCTGCCAGATACTGCAGTATTGCAAGCCGGGCCGGATGTGACAATACCTTGAACAAGACCGCTGCAGTACTTAATTTATGATCAAACAGATCAGTTTTAGCGAAGGCCATTTTGATTTACGATTTACGATTTACCAATTACGATTTACGATTTACCAATTACGATTTTCCCTTCATTCAGGTGTAATTTCATTGTTCCATATCCTGCTGCCACAGGGCTATGCGTCACCATGATGATAGTGATTTTATTCTCCTGATTAATCTTTTTCAGGAATTCCAATATCTCCAAAGATAAAGCAGGATCGAGGTTTCCTGTTGGCTCATCAGCCATGATGAGCCTGGGCTTATGAACGATTGACCTGGCGATGGCCACCCGTTGCTGCTGACCGGCAGATAATTCGCGCGGCAAATGTTCCATCCTGTCCGACAAACCGATATAATCAAGGATTTCTGCGGCACGCTTTACTTGTTCCTTCCCTGAAATTTTTTCGAGCATCAAGGGGACCATCACGTTCTGGATTGTTGTAAGATAAGGGATCAGGGCAAAACTCTGAAGAATGTAGCCAACCGATTTTTTACGAATATCAGTCAGTTTACGGTCGCTGATATTATCGATTCTATGGCCCTCGAAAATAATGTTTCCTGATGTAAGCCTGATGAGCCCAAAAAGAGAGAGGAGCAACGTACTTTTCCCTGATCCCGACGGCCCCGTTACGGTTACAAAATCTCCATTATTCACGGTGAATGAAACATGATCAAGAGCATTTATTATACCCCGGTCATGCTGATATTGTTTTAAGATATTCTCTCCTTGTAAAATCATGGGCTAATCCTCCTGAAGGTTTGAATGGGGGTCAAATTTAGCGGCAAGGTAAGTCGGCACGAGTGAACCTGCCAAAGAAATAGCCACAGATAAAAGGATAGACCATAAAAGGTATATATACACAGGTTTTACAATGATTCCCGCAAGATATGGGCCTAAAATAACTCCGGCTAATGTACCCAGAAGAAATCCAAGAATTCCTCCTGCTATGCCAAGAATTAAAGCCTTTAACAAAAACATTTTATATATGGTTCGTCGCTCTGCTCCCATCATTCTGAGGATTCCAATTTCACGCTTACGCTCATTGACATTAGCCCATATGAAATTACCGATTGAGATTCCACCTACAAAAAAAATAATGATAAGCATGACCAGGGTCACTTTTTTCATCAGCTGGTTGGTCTCGATCTGGGTAGAAACAATCTGACCAATGGTTGTGACCCTTGTATCGGGAAGTATGTTGCGCAGCTTACTAAGCAGTCCATCAGAAATAGCATTACAGCAGCCCATGATCTCAATGGCAGAAACCTGGTTCTCGATTCCCAGAAGCCGCTGTACATCCTTCAGATTGGCAAAAATGCGGTCATCATCAACAGTACCGGTTTCAGAAAGAATTTTAACAACGTTGAATTCCTTTCCCAGGATGCTGATCGGCTTTTTGGCAGAAAGGTTTAAACGCTTTGCAACCTGGGAACCGGCTATACAATCGTTGCTGTTCAGAGTATCAATTGCCTTGCGTTTCAGCTTTTCATCCTCCATTCCATGAGATTGATTCGCTGTTTGGCCTGGGGCACATGCCGCTTTAATTTCAATGCCTGTCAACCCTGATGACTGCCATAATGGTTTGGAGGCGATTTCGCTTTTTGGAAGAATTCCCGTGAGGACAACAGATTGCTCACCGACTTTGACTCTGCGGGTGAGTTTTGGCGACATATTATCGACCCCGGAGATCGTAGAAGTAAGAATGCGTTCCACGTAATCCATCGGCAGGGTTGGTGCATCAATATCGGAAGTATAATAATCATCAATGCTGGCGCCTTGCGGCAACACAAGGATATTAGCGCCGAGGTTATCAAGATTTCTCGCAACATTCTGCTCAGAAACTACAGAAACACTCTGGATGGCAACAATCACGGCAATCCCCAGTGTAATAGCCAACAATCCGGTTATCAACTGTGATTTCCTTTTCCACAGTTCAATCAAAACGAGTTTTGAAATAGTCATGGATGATGGCTTATTTACAAGCGCCTGCTTTTGCGCCACCCGGACAACAACTGCTTGCCGGCGCTTTTTTTGCTGAACTTACAAGGGTGTTCACATCCGTAAGCCCATTATGTGTTCCCGTAACCTGCCCGGCCGAATTTATCACGTACGTAACAGGTTCTTTAGCATTTAGATCACACTTCAGTGTTTGCAGTAATTTCGTCTCCTTATTATCGTCCAATACTACCTTTACAACTACACTCTTATTTTCCATTTTACCACAAGCGGCAGCACAATTATCCATAATATTTTTTTGCGTAGTCATTGACTCTTTGTAAACGACAACATAAACAGACTTACCATCAGACAGGGCTTTGATCAATTCCGACGTTTTAGGCGTTGGGATCAAGTCGATCAACTTTGGGGATGTTGCATCTTTCAAAGGAAGTCCGCCAGAAGGCGTCCCATTTTTATCCAAAACCAAAATAAGGGGCGAAGGAGCCCCGGCCAAACGGTACTTTGAGACCACTGTATTATTTGCTGCATCCGCGGTATTCAATTTCACAACCACTGAAGAGGCTTTCAAGTTTTTTTTGGCGTCATTGGCTATTGAGAATGCCTTTTCAGCATCTGCTCCATCTGTATTATAAGTGACAAGAAAGACAGCTTTACATGACTTGTTAGCTTTCTCGATTTCTACACCAGCTTGCGCATTTACCCTTATCAATCCTGTAATCATAAGCCACAGGATCAGGATCATTTGAATCTTTTTCATAGTTTTTGACACTTTAATATGACGCAAATATACGTTATATTCCATAACAACGTAAAAATACGTCATGATTTTTGCTTGTTCGTGATGCAGTTTCCCAAGAAGATGTAGTTTGGATACCATTTAAAGATCGTGTTTTGGTTGATATCCAGCTCCACTTACTCAAATCCACGGTGCTTTCAATAATTCTTTCCTGCTCATCCGGCAACTGGTAAAAGAAGTCGTTTCCCGTTAGCTTCTCCACGCTGTCGATAGTAACCGCATAACGTTGTAATGCTTCCTTAGATCCCTCGTTGGGCATAATAAACGCGATGCCCTTGATGTCAGGCTCTGTGTAATCCAGAATTACCTTGTAAAAGTATGCAGGAACTGTTATCCTGTTATCACCAATTGTTGGAAGTCCTTTTGTTAAAATCGTCCCTGTGACCACATAAACCGCTTTGTCGTCGATTGCCCATTGCCTGACCTGTGCTTCAAGTTTTGACCATATGCCCCGGTTGAAACCTGGATTCTGGGGAGCCATGTTTGAGAGGTAGAAAGATTCGGCCATCGTCTGATAGGAGAAGCACATATCAGCTGATGGGGCCAGATGGCCCCGATCATAGCCTGACCCTTTGTAATCGGCATTCGAAGCGGTACCTGATGAAAGAAGAGGGTCGGGAATAAATTTGTCATTGCGTTTAACCACCGAAACGGTTTCTTCGGCCGTGAGTTCGTATGCAACCCAGTTTGCAACGTGATAGTTTTGGTTGTATGAAAGGGTATAGCCGGTATGGTAGATGACATCGTCGGATGACCTGATTTCTGGCAATTCCAATCCCGATATCGGAACAGGAGAGATTCTTATATTTTCATCGGTAGCGGGTTTCCAGGTTCCATCGGGATAAATAAAAATCTTCTTCCCGTCGGCGGTAGTGGCTTCCTGCTGGGCGAAAGAAAATCCGCCGCCAAGTATTAAGAATGAAATCACAAACCAGAATCTGCTCATCAGGTTGTTGTCATGAATCATCCTGCAAATTAGCACAAATAACTATATTCTCATCCTTTAGCGATATTGAAAAAACAATTTGCGACAATCGATATAAAAAAAAAACGCCGTTCCGGCAGGCATCCTTTACAACGCTGGAGCATTCAACTACATTGGCAGCTACGGTATCTGGTGGAGTTCTTCCGAGACCAATATAAGCAGTGCCTGGGACCGGGGCCTGCTCTTCGATAGCGGCGCTGTAGGCAGAGAGGTCGACGTTAAGGGTAACGGACTTTCTGTGCGTTGCCTGCGGAATTGACGTACACCCACGTTCATTTGAAGGACAGGGAGGCGGACCCCGAAAAGAAAGCTAAGAGATACCTGAAACAGTATTTAAGGATGCAACTATCAATATATACGGGGCTGTTGCGAAGAAATCGGGTGCAATCTGCTGTGAGCGGTAAATGGGACTCGAACCCACGACCCCCAGCTTGGGAAGCTAATCTGCATGTTCTGTATCATCTGTATTTACTGATGTTTTAAAGGTTCATATTACTTTGCGCATAACTGTGCGCATAACATATATTTAATCAGACTTTCCTGGTTTGCTTCGGATTGCTTAGTAAAATCAGGTGTTTCAGGAAAAATGAGGCCTCTGGTTCAATGGGCCAGAGGCCCCCTTTATTGCTACCCCCAGATTTGATAACGGGGAATATCGTTTAACAGGATGAAGTTGCGAAGCTCCCGGGCTGTGGCAAACTTATACATAGCTGAAGTTTTGCCACTTGGCGCATAGATGTTGAGTTTGAAGATGGCGCTGGGCTTTTCGCCTGGACCGAATGAATTGATAGCCTGCTCCATGGCCTGGCTGGCCTCATTGGTTTCAAATGCCGGCCGGTATTGGCGATTTGTTGGATACTGCTTGCCTGATTTGGCGTTTTTGCTAGAATTTGATTTAGTTTTCATGTGAACCTCCGCTTTTAAATTTTACAAATGGTTTAATGCATAAAATGCAAATCGTAAGCAACTTAACAGCGGAGTAAATTTTAATACGCAAGGCTGCCGGTCATTTTTTTACCCGGAAAAAATAAAAAAGTCAAAAAAATGACGGCACCCGGAGGGCATGGCCTTGCGAATTATAAATTTACGGAGGTATCTTTGATGAGATTTGCATTGAATGTATGGTAATATGATATAATTTTACATTGATTAGGGATTAAAATGGGGTAATAACCTGATTGATTGACGATATAAATAGGCAAAAGTGAAAAAAGCAAATCATTATCTTATTAGCTACAAGCTGAAAAAAGCAGGAGGCGAGATAGCTTCCATAATGACAATGAATAGAAGGACCGTCAATAAATCATACAGAGAACTTTGTACTGTATGCGGAGAAACACCAGCCTCATCGTATTCGATTGGTAAAACGCTTAAGGAAAGAAAGAAATTCTGCCATGATGGTGAGGATTTGTTTTTTGAGGTGGGACTCATCGACCGCAGGTAGATATTGCGGATAATTTGTTATTTTACAATTTTGAACCATATTGATAAAATTATTCACGATAGATAAGGATGCTCACGATTGGCATATTAAAGTAGGAAAGCAAACCAAAATACCATACACAGGAGCAAACTCTTTCTCCAAGATAACCCAATCAAATTTCTTAGCCAGTAAACAAAGCTCATGTTGAGGATTTATAAAAGAAGTCAGAACAGTTTTGAACATTTCTAATTGGGGCTGTGGCGGTATTTTCTTTAGCATGATTTGCAGGGTTTTGATAAAATTTAATCAAAAACCCAATACAATTCACGATTTAAAAGATCATATATTATTAACATTCAGCGTGTTAATAATTGTTAAGGATCACCTTATTATAAAACACTAATAGATAAGAACCTTTTTCATTGCAACTGTTATGTTGTTATATTGTAATCGAAATAAATACAACCCCCTTGACCAATTATCCAATTCTAAATCTAATTTTTGCTGTTCTTTTGGAATTATTTTCTGTAACACTTTTTCTCCATTTACATTATATATTTCGAGTGTTGTCTCGTTCCAACTATATAATGTGGTCGTATTTGGGATGCCCGAATTCACTGAAGTTATGTTGAGATATTTTGGGAACTCTACTGTTAACGCTGAAGAAGCAGGATTCGGATTCACTAATAATATAGCTGTTTCTGGATGAATAATAAGATTTGAAACGTCTACAATAATATCACAGTTTAATTCGATAGTATCGGAATTAATTTGATAAGGACAAAGACTGTCATATGTATAAGACTTAGTATAATTACTATCTAATTGTAAGTTTGAGTTTACTTTCCAAGCATATATATGTGCGGAAGGAGAATAGTTTGTGATGACTGAGAGTAATTTATTATCAGTTGACTTTGCCAGACCAGCAATTGGTGTTTCGCTATTTAAAAAAGTGATATTAGCTTTGTTGTGCCCAAGAGTATCGATTTTAATCAGCCCTACTGGACCTGGGCCATTATTTAGCGACCAGGCAAGTCCAACAATTAGATTTGAATCATTAATCGGTATTATTTGATTTGCCATTCCGAGATAGGAATTATTTATTAGATCAACACTATAAGCTGTATCACCATTATGGAAAATCTTAATAAGCTCAGGGTGGTCCATGCCAGAAGTGTCACTTCGCCTTGCAGCACAATAATAGTTGTTTAGGTTCGCAACAGATTTAAAACCAGATCCAGAATTATAACCCCCTTGCCAATAGACTGTTTTCCAAAGTGGCTGACCAGAAGTATCAGTTTTAATCAAATAGGGTCGAAGAACACCATATCCAGGAGGCATACCAGGATTAGGGTAATAAGCATCACCAGTTATGATGAATCCATCATAATCAATAATTAGATTATAAGCATCCTCCGCGTATACGAGGCTATCTGGTAAGTAAGATTTATGCCAGATAAGGTCACCAACTGAATTAAATCGAAACAAATTGATACGATTCTTTGGATTTTGATCATTACACATTCCTAGCAACAAATACCCTTCATTATTTACTGGTTTCACGCATGTACCTAAATCATTAGGTATGGTTGGAGTATAAATAATTTTGCACCATTCGGGTTCAGCGCAAGAGTTTAATTTTAGAATAAATGCATCATTTTGATTTCCAATTTGAGATGTGGTGCCACAAACAATATAACCATTATCATTTGTTTGCTCGATATTCTTGGGTAGAAGAGTATATTGACCTGTTCCTATTTTCTTATCCCAGAGCTGATCACCGTTGATGTCTGTTTTTATTATCCAGCCGAGATTATAATTTGTTTTTGTTCCAAGGATTAAATAACCTTTATCATAGTTGTTAATAACCCAATTAGCAAACGCATTCATGCCCAAATATACCTTCGGCCAATTTTGTGAATATAACACAGATGTATGAAGTAGCAAAAGTATTATGACCCAAACCTTTTTTCTCATTACTTTGCAATTATTACTTTATCTGTACAAATAATTTTCCCGTTAATATACATACTGCATAAATATGTGCCTGAAATTATTGTTTTTGTTTCAATTAATATTTGGTCTTGAGTCTTTTCAGCTACTTTCGATAAAATCAATTCTCCATAATTTGAATAAACGCTAAATTTTATACTTGGGTGGTCCCCAAAATCATGCTTGAGGTTATATTCAATAATAAAATAATCCCTTGAAGGATTTGGAAATATTTTCATATATTTATTTTGAATAAACCTACTAGTTTTATATGATTTTAATGTACTAATAGATTTTGTTTCATCAGGCAAATAAATAGGTTCTTGATACGAAACCAAATTATTTACAATTAGAATGTTACGGGCATATGTTTGAATAGGTTCTTGACCATTTAAAGTTAGTTGCATTAATGCATTTATTTGATTAGTTGATAAATCTAAAACAGATTTATTCGAATTTTTAATATCGATCAATAGATTGTAATAATTACAGTATCCCTGATATACCAATGAATCATTATTGGATAAAGTAAATGAAAGCGGAATTATTTGCAAAACATTTTGAGCAGAACTAGTGTTCTCTCTTTTTAGGTATTCGGCAACTAATTTGTATTTTGAATCTAATGTATGATCATTCTGGTATAACTTAATAATACTATCTTCAGGTGAGGCACTGGTTGTATCTTTACGAAAGTAGTTAACTAGCTTACTCAGAATAGTCGATTTTGTAATTGCGTGAAAACAAATATTTGAATTTAGGACTTCTTTGTTGCAAACCGTATCTCGTGATTTAATTATCTCAGCCATTAAAGAATCTGGCATTGGAACAGACCTTTGATTTAATTTATCGAGAACGCTATCTGATTTTGTACTGGCAGGATTTGCAACCAAGATATCACGAATCATTTCATTGGGTAATACATTTTCTTGAAGAATAGATGATTTTACTACAGAATCCGAAAGAAAAGGAGATACCGAAAGTAACTCTTGATGTAATTGTTGAGCGTCAGGTGGTGCGCTATTGATAACTTGAGTATTTAATGAAACAGTACTCCCAGCATCAACTAAATTATTTAAGACTGTTGTTAAAGAATCAAGTATCCTATTTTCTGAATTCAATTGAATTTCAAGAAGATCTTTCTGGATGTCGTTTGTATCAATCTTTGATGGACATGTCGACTCTTTTGAATAAGGAATATTTGTTGGTGCGGGATAAACATTTAATGTATAATTAGTTGGTCTAACCTTCTTGGTTGTAGAATTTGGATCATTATAATAGTAATTAATCGGGCTTGGAACAGTATCTAATATATCAAAAGTCGTCCTAGAAGGATGATATGAAAAAATATTACCGGCTGGCATTGATGGACTTCCTTGATTAATTGCAACTCCATCAAGACCAGTACTGAATTGAGGAGCTGTCATAGCCTCATCCACCTTGGTTGTTAAATAATCATTACATTTTAAACACAAACCATATATACCACTTCTATCTCTATTTTGCTTTTGGGTAAGAATTCCATGCGTTACTCCATGTAAAGAATTGTTATAAATCTCATTCGCCTCTGGACCTGAATTATTTACTACAATGCCAATATGTCGTAAGTTTAATCCTTCTTTAAGAAATGAATTTTCTTCGACTGAATATCCTGTACAATTATCCAAATATAGTCCGTATAAATCATCTTTATTTATTCCAAAGCCCAATTGATTAAATAAAAATGTATTTCTAGTTACAACGATGTCATTTAGACCACCAATATATATTCCTTTTTGGTTTCTATAAAATTCAGAATAAGTCACTGATATCGGATAAACTGGCATAGTCCCAAGTGCTTTGATCCCATAAGATAGTCCTTTGAAAGTTGTTGGGGCCCAAGATGTACAAGGAGTTTGTGAGGAGTTACAAATTCGATCAACATTATAGGATCCATCGATGCTATAAATGCCTCGTCCATAGCATGTTGAAGTGTCATGGGGTATCAAGTTTAAATTTTCAAAACTACATCCATAAAAATGAATTCCACTGGATTTGAAAATGCTGACAAAATCTGACAGTTTTGAGAAACGATCTACATAAGGTCCAGATTCAATAAAACTGACTTTTGAGAAAGAACAATTTTGATTGTGATGATATTCCAAAAACTCCAATGCTTTAAAATTATTTTTAAATGTTGAGTAACTTGCACCAATAAATCCTCCTGTTGTATTCCATAAGATTTCACCATTCTGATCTTTTTTACAGGCAGTTACAGCAATCCTAGCATTTTCGACACAAGCATTATTAATAAATTCTGCATACCCTTGATACATGGGCAATTGATTCATGCTAGAATCACCCCAAACTTCAATACCTTTCCACATGTTTGAGCAGTAATTTGTTAAAGTTCCACCATCAACTATCAGATGTGCACCTTGTTCAACAATAATCTTTGCTTCAGAGGGAAATTTCACCTTTGATTGAATTCGCAAGGTATATCCAGGCTTAATATCAATGTCGCGATCCATTATGCTGTCATTTGTCCATGTTTGGTCTGAATCAACTATTAATGGATTATTGTTATAAATGCAAGGAAATAAATCAGTTTCCCATATCCCTCTACCATAAGTACTCGCTCTTAAAACATTTATTGTGTCAATATACTCAACATCCGTGACGATACAGGGAGGAAGTCCTGAATTGATTGGAACCCAAGTTGAATCTAGTAAATCCCGGTCAGTATAAAAAACTCCCACATCTGTGCCAGCAAAAATGCCACCTTGGCTTCCATTTTTATACTTTAAACAATTTATCGGCATATTAGGCAATCCAATTGAATAATCATACCACGTTGAATCTCCTGGCTTACGAAAAATTACCCGATTATTCCAAGGTGCGCTTTGTTCACTAAAGCCTCCAAACCCCACCCAGACTGAATCTGCATTCGTTGAAGATACAGCTATAGAAGTTATACCATAGAAGTGAGCAGATGGTGGTGTTATTTCATTCCAGGTATCCCCTCCGTCTCTGGTTATAAATAGTCTAGATTTATACCATGGATTCCATGCTTTTGGCTGACTAAAAGCCATATAAATTGTCTGGGTATCGCTTGGGGCGATTGACATCGCAGAAGCTGCTTGTACTGCAATAATGTTTGCCCCGGTTATTGTTTTTTTAGTAAAAGAGCTTCCATTATCAGAAGATCGCCAAAGATCATGTAATCCAAAATAAACTTTATTATCAGCTTTCGGATTTAAACACACTGGGGCGTTAACATTCCAAACACCATCGGGAGGCCCAATTAATGAACTGAAAGTCAATCCTAAATCAGTCGATTTCATTAAATGTAAATCAGGCCAGCTCACAGAATAAATAGTCTGGGGCATTGATGGTCTAACAACTGCATTACCCATGTCAGCATGGCCGGTTTGTTCCCACCTATTAACCAATAGTCTAAAAAAACTATTATCCTGAGTGCCACCACCGACCCATAATGGGTTACTATTACTTCCCCCAATACCATAAAATTGAGTAAGATATAACCCATTCCCATTTAAATTTATCCAGTTTTTGATTCCATTTACAGTCTTTGAAACTCCTCCATCATTCCCTGCAAATATAATGTCTTGATTCCCAAGTGTATCACTAATTGATGAGCCTTTCTGGAAAACTGCAAATCGCACATCAGCATGAAAACCATTCGCACCCCAAGTATATGGTGTTTGATCAACGTGCCTCCAGTTGACAATCTTGTCAAATGTGTTACCCCCAACATAAATAATGTTAGAATTAGTTGAAGAAACCAGTAATTCAAGTTTATAAAATCCGCATCCTCCAAAATAATCAAATTCAGATAGTATTGGATAATTATATTTCTTAATCCATTGATTATTTTCAAACTTAAAAATTGTAAGTTGTCTTGGAATTGAATCTATGTTGTATTGAAAAGCTGAACAAACAACGTATATCGCTTCGGGTTCAGCTGGAGTAACGGCAATGGAATACCTTTCTGTATATATACTATGGAGTGTATCGGTAACAAATTTCGGAAATGAAATATCAAGTCGTTGAGCACTAATATTATTAATGTTAGTATCAAAAACATTCCAGAGTTTCCAAACTTCTGCTTGGCGCTTATTATAAGGTGTATAATGATCAGTGCTAATATATATAACAGATGGGTCATAAGGTTTCAATTCAATATCCCTTAAGTATAAGTAGTTTGTGTTATCGTATGAAGGATCGAAGATGCATTTTGTTGTGCCGAAAATTTTTCGCCATGTTAATCCACCATCCAAGGATCGGATAAGCATTGTGTCCGCTATTACAAAAAGATGTTTTGAATTGTTGGGATCAACCTTAATGCGCCTAACGTTTAAAGCCTTGGTTGGATTTTGCCACATGGGATTGGGAAAAAGTCTAGTCCATGATCCGCCCTTATCTTTAGACATTAATAGTCCTATGCCATAACCATGATCTCGCCCTAAACAACCACCTCCTGTACCTATATATAAAATATCGCCGTTTTGAGGATCTCCACAAATATCGTTAATGCCAATTATCGAAAATCCGCTATTATCAGTTATATTGACCCAATTTGATCCCCCGTCTTCCGTTTTCCAAATGCCAGAAGTATTAGTCCCAACATAGATAGTTCTCATCGTTGTATCGTTGATTGTATCAACATAGACAGCACTTACTAGGCCTGCAATTTGCTTACTAGAATTGAACCCTTGAGGTCCAAGAAATTTCCAATTTGAATATTGATTCGTGGCCCGATGGTAGTAGTTATAGTTGTTGTTATACCGGTCCAATGCGTCCATTATCAAGGCAAAACTTCCATCTTTTAAAGTGTCAGAGGAGTATACTCGATCTTTCCAAAAAAACTTCCACCTTAAATAATCAGTGTACTCCGATTCTCCACTGCTATCAGCAGAAATTGTTTGAGTTTGAAAAATAGAATCCCATTTATTACAAATAGAGTAGTAATTATCTGAGATTTGTGCGAAACCGATTCTTGATATGAATATAAAAAGAATCAGATTGATAAATCGGAAAATAAAGGACTTTTTCATTTTGAAAATGCTATTTAAACATATTGATAAGAATTTCCGGATGGATAATATAATAAATCGAAAACAATACCCATTTGACAGTATTCACAACACCCAATGGTAATTGGAATAAAACATTAAATTATAAATTTGACAATGAGTGATGAGTTTTAAAAAGTAATTATCAATAACTAAATATATGTTTAAATTCGTTAATAATTACATCCGTAAAATTAAATATATGTTCTAATGACATATTCAAAAAGCTAAGATATGCAATATCACCTTAATTGTCAAATTTAATTTTAAAAAAAAGAATAAAATATTGTAACTATTAGAGAGTAAGGTCTTTAAAAATAACTGTGCGTTTCGTAAATTCATAAATGTAGGGCAAGCCCCGATCGGGTTATATCTATCAGAAGATAATCCGCTTATTCTTGGCCTTCCATTTTCCTAACTCAGCTTGTCGCAATTTTTATATTCCAGATAGAATCAGCTAGTTATGTAGGCTTGATTGTTTGAAATTGAGAGAAAATTGCTGGGAAATGGCAACTTTCCACAAACTGATATTGTTACGCTCTCTGTCTGGATGATTCTGCTTTTGAAATAGCTTTTATTTTCTGAGAGAATCAGCGATGAAAGAAGACAGAAAAGTAAAGTAGGGCCAGAAACCAAGTTGACCAACATGGGATGACATATGGAATCTATATAACCATAACTTATCTGCATGCTCTTGAACCAAAGAAGAAATTTGCATTTAAAATTACCCCTGATTTTCAAACTTTTTCAGGAAGGGATTACTTTGAATGGAAACTTATGAAAAAGAGGAGAAACTGTTCATTGAAAACCTAAAGGATCCAATTTTTAAGTATTAAACATAACCTAATTCACCAAACATTACATTATTAAAATGACAAAAGCTGAAGTTATTGAAAAAATTGTAGAAAAGACTGAAATTGAGAAACCTGCTGCAGCCACGATAGTAGAAGGGATAATGAGTTCTATTAGCGGAGCAATGATTAAAGGAGATGAAGTGTTTCTTAGGGGATTCGGTACTTTTCAACTTAAAAGGAGAGCTGCGAAAAATGGCAGGAATATCTCTAAGGGTACGGATGTAAGGATACCGGAACATATGCTTCCCGTATTTAAGCCTGCCAAGGAGTTTAAGGAAGAAGTAGCTAAGAAAGTAAAATGGTGATTGCTCTATTTTTGAGGTAATTGTTTATGGTCGCTTGAAGCGGGCAATAATATAGATTACCAGTATTACAAGGATTCCGAGACCAATGATTAGCCAGGGAATCTTACTAATAAAGTTGTCAAGTTTATCGGATTGGACATACCTGATAACCTGGATTGGGATGTGATGTGTTTTGTAGATGGTATCGGGTAGGGTTTTGCTTTGGATGTAGATGGTGTCGCGGAGGCGGTGGATCTTGACCTGGAGGTGGTCTTTGTGGAGGGTGACGGTGTCGTGGAGGGTGCTGAGGCGGAGGATTGTGTCGGTTTGGATTTGGGGGATGGGAATTGTATCGTGGAGGATAAGGGTATCGGGGGATTTTAACTCGGGATGAAGGGCAAGCAAGCGGGTGAGGCGGCGTTGGGGGCTACAACTGGAGAGTAGGATCACGAGGAGGAGAAGAACTGTAATGGGTTTCATGGCGAAGGGATGTTGGATACAGGATACAAGATGCAGGATAAGTTAATTATAGGAAATCATTGAGGCGGTTAAACCAGCCGCGTTCGAAGCGTTTTTGGGTGGGATCCTTTTTGATGATGTTGAGAATGAAGCATACCCGGGCGTTGTATATCTGCATGAGGAATTTATTTGGGTTGACGCTGTTGAGGCGCTGAAGGGTTTGGGGGCCCACAATGCCATCTTCGGGAACTCCGAGGAGGCGTTGTGGGATGGTGATGCCCCATTTCCCGGAACACCAAAGCCAATCGACCAGGATTTCGGCAAGGGCCTGATTATTGATTTCATCAGCACGCCAGCGGTTCCAATAGGCTATCCGCAGTAATTCTATTACATCATCTTTGGTAAGCAGATGTAGGTCGTCGATATCGATATCACCATCACCGTCTTTGTCGTAGCCGATCTGGCGCCAGGTCGAAAGGGTTATGCCCATGTTGGTGGGACCGCCATGATCCTTAGGATCGTTTCTAAAAAGGCCTTCCCAGTGGAAGAGTTTCGGAGCGAAGAGGTTGAGGTTTGCCATGGTGTTGGATGTTAGAGGTTGGATAATGGATGAGGGATGAGGGATGCAGGATACAAGATGTTAGCGGCGCGGGGTAATTTTGAAGACTGTGTCGCGGACGTAGAGGAGGCCGAGGATTGTTGGGAAGAAGGCTGTGAATTCGCCAAGGGTGATGATCTTGAGGAATAACAGGATGATGGCGACAATGAGGAGGAAGATCCCCAGGAGGGAAGTCTGCCAGTGGGTGAAGATTCGTGTTTTCATATTACTTGGTTTAAGAAAAAGTGATACTTACTTCGAATTGTTGCGGAGGTAGATTTCGATCTCATCGATCTTGCGGAGGATCTCCTTGGTATCGGATTTAAGATCAGAGCGGAGAGTTTCGAGGTCCTTGCGGTTGTCGGCTTTGTGGAAGACAAGGTCCTGCTTGAGGTTGGAGAGTTCCACATTAATTTCGGCAAGCCGGATTTCCATATGAACCCAAATGGAAATAATAGCAACTAAGAATGTAAAAAGGCTTATGGCTTGCGGCAGTGGTAATCCGAAGATGGTGTATTTGGTTCCCATAGCTCAGATATTAAGATTCCGAATAGAAAGCGACTTCAACGAATTCGATGAAGGCGACCCAACGGATGGATTTATCGGCTTCGCCGGTAACGGTTATTTTAAGTGCACCATTGGCGGTATCGGCTGAAACTGAAGCATCCCATGCCGGGACACTTTCGGCAATGACTGTTTTGGTAGTAGCGCCAAGGATAGCGGTGGAAGCAGCGGTGGCTTTCTTCCTTATGAGGCCTTTGAATTCGTAGGCGGCACCTTCGGACTGGTCATCATTGGAAGCAACGACCATCACCCGGAATGCATTCATCTTGTTGTCTTCCAGAGTAACGTTACCTTCCTCTCCAACCAGAAGCTGTTGGGGGCTTTCATCAAAGGTTACAACTCTGGCCATGATGTTGGTGTACTGGGCCTCCCCTATCTCACCGGGATTGGCGAACCCTCCGGATGCTTTTGCATGCTGGCAGATATTATACGCCCGGGCATTCATCCCTTCGGCATGCGAATAATCGCCGGCACACTCATTCAAACTTCCTTCGGCATGGCCACAAAAGCCTGAAATGACATTCCCATCACCTTCGGCAAAACCAGATTCAGCGGAGATGATATGACTGGAACCAAATGCAGCCGACTTATTACCACTTATCGTGTGGAGGTCACCGGCTGACATACAGTGATCCGCCGTGACTTCATTATGCTCACCAGAAACCAGGCAAAACTGACCGCTTATCTCATTGTGAGAACCAGCTGCAGCCATGGAGTTGGCTCCGGAAACCTTGTTATGCTGTCCGCCCCCAATAAAAGAACCGGCTCCGCTTGCAACACGGTCGACAGCTTCCCGGGTAAACTGAAAATCGGTTGCATTGGCGCCACGGACATTGCCAGCGTGAGAACCTTCAGCCAGGGCACCCTGGACACCCTTAGTGTATTTAGAGAGATCCTGATCACCGGTATTGTTTCCGGAAACAGCATCAAGGGCATTCTTGTTGGCATGAGAATGATCGAGAGTATTTGCATGCTTCTTGGAGATGGCATCATCATAGTCAATCTGGATCCCGAAAATAGCTTTGACACAAGGTCCGGTTGAAGCCAAGAGATTCAGGATTCCGAGATTATCCATCCAGGTGCGAATTGTGCCGGCACGTGGACGTGGAGGGGCCGTGGCTAATGGAGTATAATCTTTATAGGTTGTTGCCCCTTTGTTGAGGCGGCCGAGGAGGAAGTATTTGGAGAGACCCATAGTGTTGGTGTTTGAAATCGTGATGAAAAATTAAATAGCGAAATAGCGAAATGGCGAAATAAGAGGTCATATTGTGTATGTTTTAGTTCACTGAGATTCGGAAACCGTTTATCCTTCTGGTGTTGGGTTTTTCGTAGAGGGTGTAGTTTTGGTTGATGACGTATTCGTAGAGAAGAACTTCTTTATACTTTGCAATTAGAAGAACTTCCCGGAGGGCATCACGGCGATGGTCTTTGGGGAGTAAAACTGCAGTGGATATTTCTACCAGGACCGGGGATAAACTTGGATCGGTGCCGGGGGTGTACTGACTGGTTTCGAGAAGTTGCTGGTTCATCATTGAAAATTTTACATAAAAGGCTAAACAAGGCTTGACATATTGTTCGATGAGGGTTGAATACTGTTGTGGGTTTGCAACAACATCTTCATACAATGGAACTGAAAGAATTGGGCGGATGTACTTACGTTCGGCAGTCACAATAATTTCATCTTTGATCATCGTTGGATCAAGCTCAGTGATGTATGCGATGGCTATGGTTTCGGTGGCTGTAATTAATGGCATTAGGATCGTGATGAGCGTGATGGTAGTGATGAAAGAATTAGTTCATTAGGATGTAAATCTTCTCGAGGAGGCCGGCGGTGGCATCACCAACATTAAGGCTGAACTTAATCCAGCTCGTAAGCAGATCAGAGATATTAATACTCATTGAAGTAAAGTCCTTATCGAGGATGATGCTAACCGGTTCATCATTTTCATTTACACAGGTATCGAAATTGCCACCGTCAAGACTCTGAAGTAAAGTGAGGGAGACATCAGCATCGAGGCCTGAGTAAACAATCTGGACTGTGAGGTTGGTAGAACCATTGGGAACCTGGACAGGGTTAGTGACGGCATTTCCCTGAGAGATCTGAAGGTTTGTCTGGAGGAGGCGGCGGGCGGTAGACATTGCTAATTAGATTTAAGATTTTAAACACTAAGAGTATCTGCAGAAGGATAAATGTTCTTCAACTGAAGGACGAGGAGTTTTTGGACGGGGTCGGTTTTGTCGAAGTCGAGACCGGAGTCGCGGCGGACTTCCCAGACGTATTTCATGGGGTTGATGCGGGAGATGGGTGGTTTGTTGATGATCTCGAAGTCTTTGAGTGAAATGCCGTAAGATGAGAGCGTGGTTTGAAAGGATTGAATGAATGTTTCCTGAATGGGTTGAATAACCGTGGCCATCGCGACTTCATATTCGTTAAGAATACGACCGGCATCGTATGTCGATTTTTCATCGGAGTATGGGGTTAGGGTTTTAAACCAGTTGTGAATAGTGATGAGAGAGATTTCGGCCTGGGTGTGAAGGGCAAGCCAGTTTCCTTCGACTTGTTTTTCAAAGGCAATGAACTTGGCTTCCTGGGAACTGATACCGGGCGCCAGATCTGAGAGATACTGGATGATGATCTCGCTGGCTTTGGATCCCAAGGCACCTTTGTACTCGTTGAAAAGCTTGTCGAGCTCATCAGCGGCTTCGTCGGAGTTGACGCCAGGAATGATCAGCAGTCCGGCAGTAGCGAAGGAAGATTCAAGGCGGGACTGGTTCCAGACATTGGTGAGTCCAGCAATGATGATGTTGCGGACACCGGCGAAATAGGAAGGAACGCCATAATAAAAGAATTCAGGTTCATAATCCTTCAACTGGATAATGGAATGATATAAGCCATCCTTACCTTTAGAAGCTTCAGGGAACAGAGAAACAACCTGCAGGTATTCATCCTTCATGCCTGCATACATATCCCAGTAGGGATGGATCAAGGCATGCTTACCGTCGACATGGAGGCGAACATGAGTAGCATCCTGGTGATAGAGGTAAACAAAGGACTGTTTGCGGTTGGTAACGATTTCATAATAGCAGTTTCCAAAGGTGAGGTAATCAAAGACCAGCTTTTTCAGAACACAGGCAAAGGACTCCTTGATATTATTAGGATGTTCCAGAAACCGACGGGTAGCGGCATCGGTCGACTGAATGCCTTGTCCGGAAATATAGCTGGTCTTAGAGTTTAGTATCGCACGGTGAACCGGGACTTCGCGTGCAAGTTTGATGAGCTGGCGGGGTAGATTGTTGTCGTCGCCAAAGGGGACGTAGTCTTTGTATTTGTAACGGAGATCCACGAAATCCGAATCGAAGAGGTTCAAAACCGGAGAGTAGTTGAATTCGAAGTGGCGGGGAGAGCGATTCGGATTTCGTGGGGCGGACATGGGATGCTGGGTGACTGGGTTAGTGGGTTACTGGATTACTGGGTTACTGGATTACTGGGTTGCTAGGCAACTGGATGATTATTCACCGAAGCCGGCTAGGACGAGGAGCTCGGGGTGCAGATAGGCGGTCTGAGCCTTATATTGAACCCTGTAGCGGCGGACCTGGAGGTCGGGGTTGTACCAGGTTTCGATGTCTTCGTTGTCGAGGAGTCCGTCGGTGCCGAAGATCATGTTCTTCTGGGTGGTGAAAAGAGCACGGTGAGGCAGGATACCGTTTTCGTAGCCGGCAATCCAGGTATCCCAGTCGGGGCGAATCAGGACCGGATAACCTTCATAGCTTGGAACATTGACACCGTTAAGCATCATTGTCAAAGGAAGATCACCGGTCTTATTCTTGATGGTATGGACCAGGTTGCGCCAGAGAGAACGGGTCACCATGAAAACCAGGGGAAACTCATGCATCTCGGGACGAGCTGCATCGATCATAGCTTCGAGGGTATTATCCGCTTCATCACTGGCAAGAGAACCAGGCTTTACAGCAGCGACAATCCCGGAAGAAGTGAACGTTCCATTACCATCCGATTCAGCGGTAGCTGTGAAAGATTGTCCCTTGTAACGGCTGACAATCTTGATCTGGGCACCAGATGGATTGGTTACGATTACACCATTAATACCTGAGCGAGCTTCAATGGTGAGTTTATGAGTCACCAGCCAGGCAGCAACAGTTGAAGCAGCGGAGGTAGCATAGGGTTGAGAATACTCGATGCCATTGATTGTGACCGTAATCTCGGTATCACTGTTGGCAGCGTAGGTGAGAATCTTCTCAGCTTTCACACCGGTTGTGGCCGTGGTGATAGGAATATGCTGAGCGGAGGAAATAAGACCGTTATAAAGGTCGTTAAGGTAATGCGTCATGAAACCCGTATAGCCGGAGAAGTCATCATTAACCGTTCCGTTAGGAATTCCTGATTCGAGGACTTCCTTGGTAGGATCAGCGAAGAACATTTGGCGGATGAGATCCTGTTGTCCTGCCTGGGCGATGATGGGCAACATAACCTGGTTCCATACATCGGGCTCCTTCATCCGCTCGATATCATCCTCCTTATACCCTGAAGCCAAAAGCTGTTCCAGGATTGAACCCCAGAAAGCCCGGGCATTCTGTTCGAATTCCATGGCCATGGGATGAACCGTGATGGAAGGATGAGTAAGCGTGAAGGCACCATGAGGATTGAAGCCGGCGGCAACCTTGGGTTTGGTGATGAAATTCGGGCGAGAAATCATATTGAGTTTCTCGGTACCCTTGATGTCGGTACGGACAGTGATGGCCCCGCGGAGGTCCTCTCCCATGAAAAAAGGAGTAGTAAAGAACTCACGGATATTTTGTTTACTGAAGGCGGGGCTGATTGAGTGGGCGAAGATGTTTGTCATATGGTTGGGGATTAGGGGGTTTGCTATTGGATGCGAGATGCAGAATGCAGGATGCGGGATAGTAAGATTATGCCTTATGCTTTTTGATCTTTTCTTTTAGTTCTTTTGGCATTTGGGAGAGGAGGCGTTTGCCGAAGGATTCTTCGGGGTTGTTGATCTTAAGCTGGGGATCGATGCCCTCGACCATGGTTGGTTTGGCTTTGAGCTGTTCCTGGAGGGTCGTGATTTGGGATTCAAGATTGGATGCACGATCCTGAATGCTGGATAAAGAAGTTTGGTGATTTTCCTGCAGGGTGGCTAGAGCAGCCCGATGATCCTGCTGGAGCTTTTCGATTGCGGCATTATAATAAGTAATGAGTTCATTGGACTGAGCAAGCTGTCCGAAGACAATGAGCCTGGCATCATCGAACATGTTTTCGAGAGTGAGATTGTCACGAATAACAATCTGCTCGAGGATGGAATCAGTAGAGGCCGGCAATGGGCCGGCATTTTCAAGCTGTTTGAACTTAAGAGGACTTTTGCGAACCTTTTCAAGGATATCAGCATAGGCCTCCCCTATTTTCACAGACATATCCTCAAAGTGCTTTTCGAGGCGGGCGACTTCCTGGGTTGCTGTTTCATTGGCAGGGTTATCGGAACCCTTAAAGAGATTGCGGAGTTTCTGGAACATTTCGGTTTTCATAAGATCATATTTAGAGAAGTACTTAAACATAAATTCAAGGACGATATCAGGCTTCTTGGCAATAAGCAAAGCAATGGCCGGATTATTATCGAGGAAAGCAGTAGCCTGGTAGGCAAAAGAATCGACAGAAAACAAGGAATTCGTAGCTGCAGGATCATCCACCAGATCAGTGGCCAGAAGATCTTCAATCCGGGTCGAAGGAAATTCCTCATCAGTTACCTCGGATTCAGCCGGAACAAACGCAATCGAAGCACCGAACATATCAGGATTGTTGCGGGCCATCCGTATGATATAATCATAGAGATTCCCCGAGGGAGAGTCCTTGCAAACCGGATCGAGATGGAGATCGGCAAAGACCGATAGGTTCTCAACCTGGAAATTCCTGAAACGGCCAATGTAAGTACCGAATGCAGAACTGCACATATTGGGATGGCCGAAACGGGCTTTCACACCATTGGGTTTGGAATTACCAAGTTCTGATATCTGGCGAAGAGTTTCTGAATCGATAAACTCAGCGTAGGATTTTACTTTGCCGGCCGTGGCAACGATAACCTTGTGGAGGATTCCTTTTTCCTCATCGATATGGCTTACCGTAAATGTGATTGCTGGGGTTGAATATGCTCTCATATAGCAAAATGGTGCGAACGGCAACAAAACTATCACCAAGGGGTGGTTTACATGTCGTACATTTTGGCAATATGTTGTATATTAGATTGTTACAAGAGCAATGCACGAAAAAACAAAGCAAAATGACGAAAGAAGAACAAAAAATTGTGGAAGACATCCGCTCCCATTTCGGGATCGATGTGGAGGATATCATAAACAAGGGCATTCTGCCGGGAAAAGTTGCCAAGAAATGGCTGGTTAAGTCCAGGTACTATGAAATGGCAAAAACCGGGAGGACCTATTTCGATATCAAAATGGATTTGAGTGTGGAGTATGATATTTCGGTAAGCTGTATTGAGAAGATGGTATACAGGAAAGCCGCTTGAAACAGGATGTAGGATGCAGGATACAGGATAGATATAGGAAAACCAGTGCCGTATTTTACGGTGAAATACGGATAAATGATAATTAATGAAGGCCAACAGAAATAAGAAAGGGCAGTTCGTTGCCGGGAACCAGGGAAGACCTAAGGGAGCCGGGAACAAGCTTACATCCGACCGGAAGGAGCGGATTGCTGAGGTATTGGCCAAACTGGAGGAAACGCTGCTGGATGATATTGCAACCATGAAACCGAAGGAGAAGATCCAGCTTTGGGTGGATCTGCAGGAATTTATTCAGCCGAAGCTGCAGAGGGTGGCACTGGATGTTGGATCCGAGGAGGAGAAGGTTAGTAAGATTACGTTCGAAGTTTTAAGTGGGAAAAGCGAAATAGCGAAAAGCGAAAAGCGAAATTAAAAGTAGATGGAGAAAAGGGTCCGGGTATCGAGTGTATTTGAGAGGAACTACAAGGCGACTACTAAGATTGTGGTAAACCAGGGAGGGAGCCGATCGGGGAAGACATATTCCATATTACAATTACTTATCCTGGTCAAGGCATTTGAGACAACGGACCAGGTGATATCTATTGTGAGGAAAAGTCTGCCGGCACTGAGAGCAACGGCAATGAGGGATTTCTTTGATATTATCAAGGAACATGATTTATACGACGAAAGAAATCATAATAAGACAGAGAATACTTACAAGCTAAATGGAAATCTGTTTGAATTCATGAGTCTTGATCAACCCCAGAAAAAACGAGGGGCGAAAAGAACCTACCTGTTTCTGAATGAGGCCAACGAGCTGAACCTTGAGGACTGGATCCAGCTATCCATCCGCACGGAGAAGCAAATCTTCATAGATTACAACCCCTCCATGGATGAGCATTGGCTTTACGACCAGGTGATCCCCAGGCCGGATTGCACCTATATCCATTCAACCTACCTGGATAATATAATGTTTCTGCCCAAGGAAGTGATCAACGAAATCGAACATCTTAAAACAATAGACGAAAATTACTGGAGGATTTACGGCCTTGGTGAAATTGGCCAGCTTAAGGGATTGATATTTACCAATTGGGAAACTGCAGACTCCTTCCCTACCGCTTGTAAATGGATAGCCTATGGAATGGACTTCGGGTTTACCAATGATCCGACTGTGATTGTAAGGGTTGGATTATTCGGAGGAGAGATATGGGCTGATGAGCTTCTATACCAACGGGCCCTCACCAATAAAGACATCGTAAATCACCTGGCAGAGTTAAAAATATGCCGGGGTGATGATATCATTTGCGACAACCAGCCACAAAGCATATTCGAAATACGGCAATCAGGATACAATGCCCGGGCGGCATATAAAGGACCGGAGAGTATTCAAACCGGCATTGATATCATGAAACGATTCAGGATCAAGGTGACTAAGCGATCGATCAACCTGATCAGAGAGCTAAAAAACTACAAATGGAAAGAAGATGCGGCCGGGAATACTGTGAACCAGCCGGTAGATAAGTTCAATCATGCTATTGACGCTGTCAGGTACGTTTGTCTGGACAGATTGCTGGGGGAAAAGAGGGTGATGAGAGTGCGAAAGAAAACATGAAAAGTGTAAGAAATCGATTAATGTATTTTATAAATCTATTTCATTGAGATCTGACTGTAAGTTACTAATAATCAATCGAATTTTAGCTTTTAATCGACCATCTTCAATTTCTCTCCAAACATCAGAATTCTTATCCCAGTTTCTATAATCAAAATATTTTCCTCTTGGCCAAGAATCATTTGTTTCTTCATTTAGGGCGTTGAGCAGTGGAGTAAGTTTTTGGAAAATTATCATTGGATCACCAGATTGCCAGTTCTGACGACATATACCATAGTAAAAATCTGTTATACTATTTGAAAAACCTATGCGATAATTTTTCCAACCTAATGGATAAAAATATAATCCAACCAATGGATCATATAAATCATCTTCTACAAAGGTATAGTCTATACCATCAAAGATCTGAATAGTACCACCATCATTGGTTTTTTCTATTACAAATCTAATATTCAACTCCTTACCTAATTCTCTCATTTGAGATACGAAAGTTCTTATTAAATCAAACCGGGTTTGACCTGGAAATGACCTAAAGATTTTTTTTCGATTTATAGAATTAATAATTTTATTAATAACCACGTCATAACCAATTGACATTAAAGACCTTGGATGCTTTGTACAAAACAGATGAGTATCCGTGCTTGCTAGGTGATAATACCATAGAGGTATAGGATCAAATTTCACTGGTTCTCCTAAATTCAAAGGCAAATATTGATCAGAGGCATTCCAGTTTAACAGTAAAATAATTTTAGGTTGAAAGGCCTGAATGACATTTCCCATTTTATCAAAAACAAGGCTAGCCTCACTCAATTTTTGCCAATTTTCATATTGAACGTTCTTTGATTTAGCGGTTATATGATACCTCTCGATTGAAAGAGCATTTGCCCAAACAAAGCTTTTTAGAATCTTTTGAACATCTTCTGTTTCTGCAGCTTTAATTTCCTCTAATGAAATGTCATAGAACTTGGATAAAAATTGAAATATAAACCGCCAAAAATTCCAACGCCATGCCCAATAACAGTAATCTAGACCATCTATTTCTTCTTTCCATTCTTGGACAATTCTCTTATACCCATCATAATCATTGAATCTTCTCATACTATGCTCACCTGCACCGTCAATCCCAATAAAGGCAATCTTATATTCACTTTCAAGGTATTTCTCACCATAAATTGGAAGATGTGGTTCAGGACAGTTTTCAATGTTGACCCCCTTAATCCTATTGATGAATTCAATCCATAATGGTTTGTAATAATCTTCAAGCTCTATCTTTTGCATCATACTCGCTAAGGGTTAAATATTTAAGAAATGAAAAAAAGATTATTAGTTTGGTAAATATAATGATTGATAATTTATAACCAGCTGTTTATATCTTCATTTTGATCGATCGCTAACATCCGATAATCGTATGAAAATTCTGAACTCTAAGGATAACATCAATCCAGATGTCTTCGATATCAATGATATCCTGGTATGAGAGGATGGTATGGTCGAGGAGATCATGGAAGATATAGCATTGGCTAAAGTTGTTCAGGGGATGGTCTTCATGTTTAATTTCAGTGTGACTGGTGTTAAATAACCAGTCTTTGGCTTCTTCGATTTCAGGTTTTGGGCGGTCGGCCTTATGGTAAAAGATAGGCTCGTGTTCGAAAAATGGATTGCCTTGCAGGCTAGGAATATGCGAATATTTTACTTCTGAGAAGTACTGGAATTGAAACTGTATATCGTAGTCGAAAATAAAGCTATTTGGCTGCCTCATCATGGCGAGGATATTGTTCTCAAAGGTTTCAGCTGTTTGGTATGCTTCAAAGGACTTTTTGAATAAGAGGTTATTGATATTTTTCAGCCGGTTGATGTTCTCGGCCGTAAACTCAAACTGTTTGTTAAGTTCATGCTTCCTTTCCTTTAAAACATTTTCCTTCATATCACCTCTTGTTCTTGCGAAATTGGAATAGCCCATTCGGGCTTGCTGAAAAAAGGCTTTGTCATATTTATTCATAGTGGTTGGATTTAATTATCAAGCCCGAAAGCCGATTTTTGTATATGTTGATTTACCTATTGTTTCCTCATTGCAGTAGGAAATAATCCTGGTCATGATATGCCGATTGCCATTGAGGATTTGATCGATTTCAAGTTTTCTTACAATATTATCAATCTGGGCGCCGGAAAAGTTAAAATTTTCGGCCAGGTACTGATAATCATGATCGCTTAAACCCCGGAATTTGGATTCCCAAATGTGAAATCTTACGTCCGGATCGGGTTGGGTGAACCTGATCTTGAACAGAAACCGACGGTCGAAGGCCCGATCCAGGTTATCAGGCATGTTTGTGGTTGCGACCAGAATGCCCTGAAATTTCTCGAGTTCTTCAAGAAAGATGTTCTGAATCGTATTCTCAGTTTGATCGGTCATGGACCTGCCAGCTTCCTTCCTTTTTGAGAACAAGCCATCCGCCTCATTGATCAATAAAATCGGCGAAGATTTGCATCTTTGAGAATATGCATAATAGTCAAGGAATATTTTCCTAGCCTTTTTCTCACTTTCTCCAAACAGAGAAGATTTTGACTGGCTTAAATCGACCTGCATGATCTCACGTTTGGAGGAACGTGCAATCTGGAAGACGGATTCGGTTTTCCCGGTGCCCGGGTCTCCATAGAACAAGACTGTAAAGCCGGTTGGTAATCCCTTTTGTTTCATCCTTATAGTAATCTTATGAAAATTGCTCTCGGATAAAGAACTTCGAAGCTGGGAGAGCTGGCCAATTACAGTTGTGTTAAAAAACAGGTTTTTCTTCTTTATATCCTCAAAGGAGAAAACGTTTCCTTTCGACTTCCTTTTCTGCCTGTAAACAGTGAGATCCGAACCTAATAAATCAAGCGCTTTATCCTGTAGAACAATATTGACGTCAGAACTGAACCAGGATTTTTCCAGTTCAATAAACCCTGAATTCCTTAAGGGATGCACAGGGAAGGACAATTCTGCCCGAAAATCCACCTGACGACGTATTGTATCAAAGATTGCCGGAAGTGCAATATCAAGATCCACATTGCTACTGCCATTAAGATGCTTCCATAGCAGATAGCAAAGAAAATACAGGTTCTCCTGCGATAATTTCAGCTTATGCGATTCTTTTACAAGGGGTAGTTCCCTGTGATTTTTGAATAAAGAGATTGACTTCTGAAAGAGCTCATCGGTCGTAATAACTTCGTTTTTTCGTTCAAGTCCGAACTCATACAGTTTCCGAAGTAAATCCAGAGAATCCTTGCATTCGCTGACAGTCTGCACTGTTAATGGCCTACTTTGCAAAACTGCATCCATAACACCTTGCCGCATATAATAAGATGAGAATGTTGGCAAGGACAGTGATATATCTGTATTGTCATTCTTGATCTTGGTTATCATGTTGCGGCCAACAAGATCATTAATATCATTGAGATGCTCCAGGAAACGGGTTGGCGGATATTTAAAATATTCGGCCAAATCAAGAAACCTGGCCGGTTTTTCGGATAGATTCCTCAAAATGACATTAGCAATAAAAACACTTTGAAAAGGAGTGATCCCGAAGTAAACGGAGATCCTTTCAATGGAGACGCAATATTTATCATAAAATGCAGCCGAGAGCTTGCAATTCTTTGAGTTCTCCCCTACCGACCGAATATGATCAAGGATATTATCCTTTACGACATCTGCTGTTTTCATAAGACAGGCTTATAAAGAAAAATACTTATACACTGCGCCAAAACATGTCGCAGGTAAAAAGAATACTCAGGATTTATTAAAAAGATTATGAAAATCTTCCACCGAAAGACCGGATTTGCGGCAGGCGGCAAGAACTATCTTTCCCGCGGTAACAGCATCTTCCAAGGCATCGTGATGCTTAAATTCGATATCCAACTGCCAGGCAAGATGTGCCAGGTTATACCCACCCTCGGAAAACTCAGACCAGGTATGCCGGGCCACCCGAACAGAATCAAGCCAATGCATAGCGATAGGGTTAAGGCCATTTTGTGAATAGGCCTTCTGGAAGGCAATTTTATCAAATGGGGAATGATGCACAACTATATTGTTGCAAAGAATCTCATTTAACTGAGAATAGACTTTAGGGAAGGTTGGTTTAAACTTGACAGTTTTTGGACCGATGCCATGAATTTCAATAAACCGGGGATGAAAGAAATCACGAGGATCTATGTACGATACCCAGGTATCGACTAATTTACCGTTATCAAAAACCCCGATTCCAATCTGACAGATAGATCCCTGGTTATGATTTGCCGTTTCAACATCGAGACTACAGAACTTCATGATTCATGGTGTTTGAGATAGCATCCCTGTGGATTTCGATGATTTCTTTGGCGAGGCTTCTTGGAGAGATAACAGATACAGATTCGCCATAAGACATGATTTCCATGATAAAATCATGGGTGATGAACATCCGAAGTGAAATCCTGAATTCATCCTCAGTGTCGACCAGGATTGTTTGAGAATCATGAATGGGATAGCTCTTGATGTATTTCCCCTGTTCAAACGTGAAAGAAAGAATGATCTCTTGCGGGGTCGATTCATCAGGATTGATTACCCCGAAGCAATATTTGAATTGTTCAACAGCATCGAAATCGGCAGGGTAATCAAATTTCCTTGGAGTGATTTCAAATTCAATAACACGATCCAGGCCAAAGGTCTTTACTTTTTTGCCGGATGGTTCCTTGGCAAGCAGGTACCAACGTCCTTTTGATTCCTTAAGCGCTAATGGAGCTAGCAGACGTTTTGTAGGTTCATCATCCCAGAATTTCTGGTGAACCAGGTTGATTAAAAAACGATTCTTTATTGCATGGAGAAGTCCATAAAAATGTTGAGTTCCCTGAGACTTTCTTTTTTCAAAGAACATGTACTTTGAAACATCGTCAGCAATTTTGAGCGAATTCAAGGTATCTATTGATTCAAGCATACGATTGTTAAGGTCACTTTGCTGGTCATCGGCTATATAATACACCTTGCGGGAGAAGTCATATTGAATATCAACCTTAAAGATCGACCTGATTTCGTTAAGATCACGCTGAAATGTGCGTGTTGAAATCAGAAAAGGCCGGTCATAGAACTCACTCTCCTTCTCCAGGTAATCGGAGATTTCCTTAAAAGTTGCGACCTGGCCTTTACGCAGCTTCTTTATAATAGTGAGGTACCTGATTATATAATCTTGTTTTGCCATAATACAAATATAAACAGGTACTACGACAAATAATGTCGTGGCTCCAAATTTATACATTAAACGTTGGAATTGTAGATCAGGGAGTAAAGATCACACATTACAATTCCTCAAGTAAACTTTCATCAAAGTCAATAATATCAGGCTCATCTAATTCGACGATAGGCAAATTGATTAATTCCTGGTTTTGAATAGACTTCAGAAATCTTTCTGTAAACCGGTCAACTTCTTCTGTTTTAATGGTAGTGTTTTTCTTCTTAATCCGGGAAAGAGTGAAAAGTGTATTAACCCCAATTAATGGAGCACAAAATAAGAAAGTTAAAAACAATTTTCCGGTCATCAATCAATTGCCTGATTCGCGAAGATATTGTATGGCCAGAACCTGTAAAGGGCAAGTAAA